>Ga0209208_10000348_pt1 | contig 57680 bp, 56 predicted proteins | sample S1TSphfallax_3_FD_187694 | JGI IMG/M metagenome (GOLD analysis project Ga0209208, IMG submission 187694) | Host-associated microbial communities from peat moss isolated from Minnesota, USA - S1T2_Fd - Sphagnum fallax MG (SPAdes) (version 2) | ecosystem: Host-associated > Plants > Peat moss >... | reverse complement strand
TAACGACGCCCTTGCCATCGATTTTCAGTTCCATCTGGGCGACATTGCCCGACGGCACGGTGTTGCTGACGGTAAGATCAGCCGGACGCACCACTCCGCGAATCGTGATCACCTGATTTTCCGAATTGACGAGCACCGTTCTGTGACCCTCAATGACCAGGTATCCATTGGGCAGCACATCGGTCACGCGGGCGGTCACGGTCGTGGTTAATGTCGTGGTGCGCGAGGTAGTTCCCGAACCATTTAAGGCGACTGTTGAGCTCGTATTAGCCAGGTTGGCAAGCCTCCCGGCGGCCGGCAAAGCGCCGGCAAAACTGGTGATGGCTGAATTGGCGGTGGAGGCGCGCGAGGTTTGCGTGGCGCCTGTCGAGACGGCGGAAGCCGACTCATTCACGACAATCGTGACGACATCGTCCACATAGCGCGCCCTGACGTCGATTGCGGTGTCGCCCAAAATAGCTCCCGCGGAAAACAATGACCCCGGACTTTCCACGCCCACTTCCGACGCGCGACGGTGCGCCGCTTGAACATATTGGTCAAGCGCTGAAGGCTCCTGGTCTTTTTTCAGCAGCTTCTGAAGCTTCTTTGGCACTTGCGCCGCCGTGTTTGCGGGAAAACAGGCAACAAGCAGAATGCAAAGGCAGAGCCATCTTGCGGACGTTCTTGTATTTAGCATAGATTTCATGAGCTTTTGTCGCTGCCCACCAGGCCGGCCTCGCCTCCCGGAACCACGGTCACGATGCCGTGACCGCTAATTTGGCCCAGGAAAAGCCTGCCCGTCTTTGGATTCCGGATCTTGATCACATCCCCGCGGTGTCCCGCTTCAACCGCAATCCCTTGGGTTTCAACCATGGTGGTGCCGCAGTGAATATAAACCGTCACAAGCTGCTGCCTTTCGACATCCTGCGGCACTGCCAGCATGGAGTCAGCGAGAAACGTGCCTTCGGCAATCGGCCGAACCGTGCATTTGCCGGCCGCGTCTTCGTTTTTATGGATCAACGAGGTGCTTTGCAGAGGTCCAGAATATGCAACAGTCTTGATGTCGGCGGGGCCGATCGTTTCTCCCGCGCGCAGCGCATGGGTTGCGATAACGCGTTGCTCGTGTATCGTAATGCGGACTTGCACCCAGGTGGTAAATTTCTTGTTTTCCGCATAGCGCACATATCCATTCCAATAAATCGGGCGAGAGGATTCGGCTGTTAAGCCTGTTATCGGAAAGACAACTTCGCCGTCTGGCACAGGCACATGGCATTGATCTGTAATATCCAAATCCGCATCAATGCCCGAAAGAGACTTCTTCAGCGCCTGGAGAATTTCGGTTTGGCCGAGCGGGTGAACTGTCCACGCAAAGCAAACCGGGGCGGAAATCTTCGTCAATATGCCATGACGGTTGGCGATCTCCTGCAGTTCAGATATAAAAAAGTTCCGCCGCACGCCCGGCATAGGCGCGTAGCTAACGGGCAGATCCGGCGGCAGCGAGTCCAGTTGTGGCACCGCAGCGGCCAAATCGCGCCCCCATATCCGCTCGCCGGAGACCGGGGCGCATGCAGGCTCCGTCCGGCTGGAAAGGCCGCCCGCAGTCTTGCTGGAAATGGCTTGTCCAAGAACCGCTTGGGCCAGACCCAGCCAGGCGAGCAGCGCGAAGTAAGTCATCCCCATCATTGGTTCATCGCCCGCATCATTGCGTCAGTTGATTGACTTGCTGGTACATTTCGTCGGCTGCCTTGACCACCCGCGAATTGGCTTCATAGGCGCGCTGGCTTTGAATCAGTTCGACGAATTGCTCCACAACGTCGACATTCGATTGCTCGTTATAGCCTTGCACCAGAGTGCCCAATCCGTCTGACCCGCCTGGGATGGAGACGATTGGCTCGCCTGAGGCGTCGGTCGGCTCGTACAAATTGCTGCCAATGCTATTGAGGCCGCCTGGATTCTGAAAATTGGCCAGCTGTATCTGCCCGGCTTTTTGTGCTGACGTCTGGCCCGGTATGGTGTAGGTGACGGTTCCATCGCTGGCAATGGTCACCGTCAGAGCCGCTGGCGGGATATTGATCTGCGGATCCAAGAAGTTGCCGCTGGAGTCAACTATATTGCCGCTCTTGTCCAGCTGAAACGTACCGGCGCGGGTATAAGCGATTTGCCCGGAAGGCTGAAGGATTTGAAAAAATCCCTTGCCCTGAATAGCCACGTCCAGCGGGTTGTTTGTCTGCTGAAACGCGCCCTGGAGGAAAATAATCTCGGTCGAGGCCGCGCGTGTTCCCAATCCTAATTGGAGTCCCGATGGAACCGTTGTTTGCGCTCCAGCCGCGGCGCCTGGCTGGATCACGCTCTGATAAAGCAGATCTTGAAACTGCGCCTGGCGCATCTTGAAACCGGTGGTCGTGGCGTTCGCCAAATTATTGGCGATGTTATCCACGTTTATTTGCTGCGCATTCATTCCACTGGCGGCGGCGTAAAGTGCTTGAATCATTCCATTCCTTTTTGACTAACTTGTTTGACTGCTTTTGACAATTGCTTCTTCTGGATCAGGACGGTATGCGAGCCACTTCTTCAAGGGCCTGCTTGTTCATGTCCGTGCCAATCTTTACGGCGTGCTGCAACATCTCAAAATGCCGGAGCAGGGAGACCATTCTGGCAGCGGATTCCGATGACGATGAGTTGGAACCCTCCAGCTTGCCTTGATAGACTTGCACGTTCGAGGCCACGGTCGGCGAGATGGTAGTGGGATCGGGATTTTCAAAATAGCCGTTCGCCGCTTTCCTTAGTTGGTTCGGGTCCGCGAACGCATCGATCTCCAGTTGGCCGATCTCTTGATTGTTCTGCGAAACGCCCCCTTCCGAATTGACCGTTATCGGACCGTTCCCATTCAGCTGGATCGGCTGTCCGCCGGTCTGCCGGACCGGATATCCTTCGGCGGTGACCAGAGTGCCGTTGGCGGAGATTTTGAAGCCCCCGTTGCGGGTGTAGAGGGTTCCATAAGGCCCGTCCACGGCGAAAAATCCGCTGCCCGAGAGCGCCAGATCCGTGTCATTGCCCGTCGGCAACAGTGAACCCTGCGCGAAGTCTGTCCAGCTCTTTTCAACCACGGGCGAGTCCCCTACCGAGGGGTCGAGGCCCGAAAAAGGATTGCTTCCCGAGAACGTGCTGTAAAATTCGCGATCAACCTTGAACCCGGCGGTCGAGCCGTTGGCCATGTTGTTGGCCAGCATATCGAGCGAGTCCATCCTTGCTTGTATTCCGCTTGCCGCAGCCGATGTTAATGGATCCATGCTGCAAATCCTATTGCATGCGAATCGCCAGACACAAATTCTAGCCTTGGATGCCGGTTGGCCAGCCGGTTCCGTCGTGTACTTGACGCTGGGCCGGAGTTCTAATTCAACTTCTTGACACCCGGCCGAGCGATTCACCTTACTTTATTTTCAGGAATTAGGCCGATTTTGTGTGGCCGCAATGCTTTGGCAGTTCGCATGCAACACAGACAGCGTGCTCGACGTGAACAACGCTTTCGGCAACAACCCGCTTCAGTTTAATCCTCAAATCCAGGCCTTGTCGTCGCTGGGGAGCCAGCAAACCACGGCAAATGCGGTCGTCAATTTCACTGACCTCTTGGCCAGCGCCCAAGCCGAATCGGAACAGGTGCAAGATGAAACAACCTCTGGTTCCGTTACGGGACAGCCGTTCCAGTCCGCCAATTCGTCGCTGAACTTTGTACTGGCGCCCCAGCTTGCGAGCTCCGGCTCTTCATCTTTATATGGCCCGGCTTCATATAGCTCGGCATTTTATGGTCCGACGCTGGCAGGACAAAGCCAGACACCGAACCCGCTTGCCTCTGACGCGCAGGACCGGCAGACCCCAAGCTCTGATTCTTCGGCGGAAGCTGCTGTCGTATCTGAGCCGACGTCTTCCGCTGACTCGATGCCCACTTTGGGACCAGCGGCGGCGCCCGCAAGTGCCGGTTTTAATTCCAACTCGAAAGCTTTGGGCTCGTCGCAGCCGGTTCCTCCGCGCGCGGGCGGCGCCGGATCTGAATCTGTCTCTCCAGTTGTGATAAGCAATCCGCAAGGTGGTGAGGCAGCATCGGTCAAGAAATCTCTTGCGCTGGCGCCCGTCGTGGCTCAGTTAAGCGTGACGGCCGGCGGATTGATTCGCGCAGCGGCGAACCAGAAGGCATTGGCGTCTAAGGCAACTGCGCCTGAACAGCCGGTTGCTCAGGCAACGACCGGCAGCGCCAAGTCTCCCGATAAGGCAAAGGCGCGCAAGGAGAACCCGACCGAGGAGGCCAAGAATAATGCTGGAAATTGGATTGCTGGCGCTGGAAGCGAACCGGCCGTTGCTGCCGCCCAGAGCGATTCGATTTCAAGCCAGGCTAACCCCGCCACTGGCGCCGACATGAGCGCGCATAATTCGGATGTGGCCCCGAAAATTCTTAGCGCCAGCAAAGTGGACGCCAGCTCAGATCTCGCCTTTGCCTTGAAGATCCATGGTAATGATCCGGCTGCCGCTTCGGGAAATATGGAAACCTCGGCGCAGACAGATCACCCCGATGCAGCTGCTGCCAACGCGTTTTCTTCGCAGATGACGGCTTCCGCGGGGATGTCAGAACCTGGGATGTCAGAACTGGGAATGTCAGCACCGGGAATGTTGGAGGCGAAAGCCGCTTCGAAGACGGGTTTATCGGCTGAATTGCCTGGCTCTGGCACGACAGGCCAATTCAACATTAGTTCTCTTGCGCCTTCCCCGTCTGCCGTGAATTCCGGGTCAAACACGGGTGAAAATACCGCACCGGCTGAGGAGGCCGCGCCAGCATCCGCCATTCCGGAGGACCAATCGGCGGTCGTTCAGCCGGTGAAGACCGTGCAGGTGCAAATCAGCGGGGCGGATGATCAGAAGGTCGATCTGAAGCTCGTTGAAAAATCGGGGTCACTGACTATGAGCGTTCGCAGCTCGGACACAGCACTCACCAAATCGTTGCAGCAGAATTTGCCTGATCTGACAACCAGGCTGAGCGATCAGCAGATTCGCGCCGAGTGGTGGCGGCCCGATACGCAGCAAACAGACTCGTCCGGGAACAACTCTTCGTCCGGCGGCAACGGCTCGGCAAGCCAGAATCAGTCAAACCAGAATCAGTCGAATCAGGACCAGTCGAATCAGGACCAGGGAAATCAAAACAAAAGCAGCTCGGGGCAGCAGGGAGGGCGCGGCACTTCACAGCCGGACTGGCTGAAAGACCTCGCCACCTCAAACAATTCAAATCAGAACGGAACACAATTTACATGGCATCTGTAGGCACAACACTTTTCCCCGCGACGGCCACCAGCGCGACGTCGTCTTCGTCCACCGGGTCAACAAGTTCTTCTTCGTCGACCAGTTCCAGCAGCGGGTCGGATTCGCTGGCGAATCAGAACACCTTTCTGCAGCTCCTGGTGGCACAACTGCAATATCAGGATCCAACCCAGCCCATGGATGGAACCACCTTTGTCACACAGCTTGCCACTTTTAGCGATCTGCAGGCCAACATGGGTTCCAAAACGGATTTGGACGCCATCTCCAAACAGTATTTGGGCACGGTTCCATCGGAATCAACCGGCACGACCACGTCGACCGGGACCGGTTCAACAGTATCAGGCGGCTGAACTTCACACGTAAACAGGAGACGGATTAAAAGGAAACTATGTCAAGCTCATTTTCAATTGCGCTCACCGGGCTGGAATCAGAATCCCAGGCCATAGACATCACCGGCAACAATCTTGCCAATATGAACACCAACGGCTTCAAGGAAAGCGAGGCCGATTTCAAGGATTTGTTTAGCGAATCCTATGGAATCTCATCGGGACTGGAAACTGGCTTGGGTGTCAGCATTCCAAACAGCAATCAGGTGTTCACCCAGGGGTCCATTGAAAGCGCGCCCTCACCGCTAGCCGCAGCCATCCAGGGAAACGGATTTTTCGTCGTCCAGGCGCCGGACGGACAAAATCTTTACACGCGTGACGGCAATTTCACCACCAATCAGGACGGTGTGCTGCAGACTGAAACCGGGGAAAACGTCCAGGGATGGACGGCTGGGGCGGACGGCGTCGTCAATACCAATGACCCCACTAGCTCCATTGTGCTTCCCGCTGGACAGGTGCTGTCCCCCAACGCCACCACGACATTCTCGCTGGTTGCGAACTTGAATGCGCAAGCGGTCGCCGGCACGTCAACCGGCACGTTCACCGCTCCCATGCAGGTTGTCGATTCCTTGGGAAACACGCATAATCTAACCGTTACCTTCACACAGAGCACAACCGACGCCAGCACCTGGAACTTTGCCGTAAGCGTCCCCTCGGCCGACCTAAGCTCAACAGGGGCATTAACGGGCGGCACCGGCTCGATCACTTTCAACTCCAACGGCACCATGAGCGTCGCCAACACCACTGGCACCGACTCCAACGGCAACGTGCCAATCACAATCAGCGGCTTGGCGGACGGGGCGGCGGATTTGAATATGACATGGGACCTGTTTGACCCCACAAGCGGCGCCGGCAACATCACCGGGTATGCCGAAACTTCGGCCCTGGCCTCATCGACGCAAGACGGCAACCAAGCTGCCCAATTGACTTCGGTCGCTATCCAGAGCGGCGGCCAAGTGGTGGCCACCTACTCAAATGGCCAGACGCAAGTGGAGGCGCAATTAGCCATGGCGGCGATTGAAAATCCGCAGTCCCTGTCCAATGTGGGCGACAATAATTTCGCTGTCACGGGCAACACCGCTATTCCAGCCGTCGGCGTGCCGCAAAGCGGCGGCCGCGGACAAATCCTGGGCAATTCGCTTGAAACCTCGAACGTGGACATGGCGACCCAATTCACCGACCTGATCGTCTATCAGAGCGCTTACCAGGCCAGTTCACGCGTCATTAGCACAGTGAACAACATGAACCAGGATCTATTCAGCCTGATTCACTAGTTCGACGCCCGGCGTAATCACAATTCTGAGAAAAATCCTCTCAGAAGGAACTACCCTTTCGATGCTCCAGCAGTCTCTCGCCGTGTTTCTTGTTCTTGCGCTTCTGCTGGCAGCTCTTTTGCTCCTGAGGCGGCAAGGATTAGCCACTTCCGCGCTGGCTTCAGGTTCCAAAGGTTTTGGAGCGAGAAAGCGAGAGCGACGCCTCCAACTGGTCGAGCGCTTGGCGCTGACTCCGCAGCATTCGCTTCATCTGGTCTCCATCGGAGACCAGACGGTTTTATTCGCTACTTCGCCGACCGGCTGCGAACGCGTGGACCCGGTTATCCAGCTGCAAAGCGCCAGCCCGGAATCGTCCGGCTCATTGAAAAGCGGTGCCAGTTGCTGATTTTGGCCTCAGCTCTGGCCCCAGCCGTGCCGGTCGCCAATGCCCTTCAATCAATCGGCGTCAACGCCAGTGCGGGCGCAGGCGGGACGACTCTCAGCCTGCCGATGCAGATCGCGCTCGGCATGACTTTGCTGAGCGTCCTGCCCGCCGTCGTCATGTGCCTGACGCCGTTCCTGCGGATCGTCATTGTCCTGCATTTCCTGCGCCAGGCGCTGGGCACGCAGACGGCGCCGTCGAATCAGGTGTTGGTGGGTCTCTCGCTCTTTTTGTCGCTGCTGGTTGTTCAGCCCGTGCTGTCGGATGTTTACACGCATGCCTGGGAACCGCTTGAGCAGGGCCAAATCACCACCCAGCAGGCCTATGAGAACGGTTCGGCGCCTCTTCGCAAGTTTCTCCTCCGGTTTGCGCGCGAGCGGGATATCCGCCTCTTTGTCGAGATGTCGAACGAACCGGCGCCGCATGGTCCGGCCGACATCAGCCTTAAAATTCTGATTCCCGCCTACATTCTTTCGGAACTGAAGGCCGGTTTTCAGATCGGGGTAGTACTGTTTCTGCCCTTCCTCGTCATCGACATTGCAGTGGCATCGGTGACCTTGTCCATCGGGATGATGCAACTGCCGCCGGCGCTGATTTCTGCGCCCTTCAAGATCCTGCTTTTTGTGCTGGTGGATGGCTGGAACCTGGTGATAGGCGCGCTCATGAAGAGTTTTCTCCAGAGTTAGAAAGACCTTTAAATCATGACCTCACAAGTAGCCATCCACATTATGACCAGCGCCCTCATCACGGCGTTCTGGATTTGCGCTCCGCTCTTGGCAGTGGCCTTTTTGCTGGGCTTGCTGATCAACCTGATCCAGATTGCCACCTCCCTGCAAGACCCGGCGTTTAGCACGGTGCCGCGCCTGACCGCCTGCCTGTGCGCCTTTCTGGTGCTGATGCCCTGGATGCTGGGACACGCCACCTCATTCACGCTGTCGCTGTTTCGCGACCTGGCGCAATATGCACGCTGACATTGAAATACCGCTGCGCGCGATTACCACCTTCCTGCTGGTGCTCTCGCGCATTCTGGGAGTCTTTGTCTACCTGCCTCTGCCGGGACGAGATGCCGGGCCCTCTCTGCCGCGGGTGGTGCTGGCTTTTGCGACCGCGCTGGCCGTTGCTCCCTACTGGCCTGCGGGCCAGTTGCCCGAACCAACGCCTGCGCTGCTCATTTTGTGGCTCAGTTCGGAGTTAGCCCTGGGTCTCACCATCGGCCTGTTGGTGGGCTTCGTCTCCGAGGCGTTGACGGTTGGCGCGCAAGTGCTTTCCTTGCAGGCGGGCTATGCCTACGCCTCGGTTGTCGATCCCACCACGCAAGCGGACTCCGACGTGCTGCAGGTCCTGGCGCAACTGCTGGGGGGGACGCTGTTTTTCTCGCTGGGTCTCGATCACATGGCGATTCGAACTTTCACTTACAGCCTGCGATCCTTTCCGCCGGGCCAGTTCATGCTCAGCCCCGGCCTTGCGCGCGCAGTGACGTTGCTCAGTTCCAACATTTTCGTGGTGGCCCTGAAATTGGCCTTGCCGGTGGTGGCCGTGCTGCTGACAACGGAGATCGCCCTGGCGGTGGTGGGGCGGCTGAGTCCGCAGCTGCATCTGGTGACCAATGCCACCAGCATCAAGATGCTGCTCACGCTGCTGGTTCTGGTGAGCATTTTGCGCGTGGTGCCCAGCCTCTATGAGGGGTTCGCCACGCAAATTTTTCAATTTATCCGGCCGGCATTCTGGGGCACGGCTGGCCAATAAAGCGCGTGGCGCGGCATGCCTGATAACAAGAGCGAAAAACCCACCGCGCAAAGAATGCGCAAAGCCCGGGAGGAAGGAAATTTCCTATCCTCGCGCGGCATGCTGACAGCCGTCCAATTCATAGTCTTCGTCTGGCTGAGCGGCGTCATTCTGCCGAACTGGTCGCTGCATGTGCAGCAGAGCATGCGCCGGGTGCTGCTGGGCGCTTTTGGCCAGGATTTTTCCGCAGAATCCTGGACGCTGCTGATGCGCCTCCTGATGCTGAACACGCTGACGCCGCTGCTGCTGCTGGGCGCAAGCATGCTGGTGGCGGCCTTTGCCATCAATCTGGCTGTCAGCCGGCTGGGTTTCAGCTTCAGCAAGCTTATGCCCAATTTGAAGAATCTCAATCCCATGGGCAAGCTCTCGGCTTTGCCCATGCAAAACCTAAAGTCGCTGGCGGAAGCCACATTTCTCATGCTGGCGGTGGCGGTTCTGGTGAACTCTTTTTTCCGGGAACAGTCCGAGCTGGTTTTGCGGATACCTTTTCAGGCACTTCCGCTCAGCGTCTCGGAGATCCTCTCCGGCATTCACGGACTGCTCTGGAAATCGGCTTTTATTTTTGTCCTTTTCGGCGCTATTGATGTCGCCTTTCAGTATCAGCGCTATATGAAAGGACTCAAAATGTCCAAGCAGGAGGTGAAGGAAGAACACAAGCGCAGCGATGGCGACCCGCAAATTAAGATGCGCATCCGGCGGCTGCGCCGCGAACTGCTGCGCCGACAGATGATGAAACAGGTTCCGCAGGCGACCGCCGTGATTGTCAATCCGACACACTTTGCTGTTGCAATTCGGTACGAAATTGAAACCATGGCCTCACCCATGGTCGTCGCCAAAGGGAAAAATTGGCTGGCGCTGCGAATCCGGCAGGTGGCTTTGCAAAGTGAAGTGCCAATTATTGAGAATCCTCCGCTGGCGCGGGCTCTTTATGATGCAGCGGAAGTGGGAAGCGCCATATCGCCGCAGTTTTATAAGGCCATTGCCGAGGTATTGGCCTACGTGTACAAGCTAATGGGCCGTAAATTGCCTAGCTAGAGTAAGCGGTTCCAGTCGAGAAACTTTTTTTGTCATGTCCACCAATTCACCAGCCATTGGTTCCAGCGCGCTATCAGCCAAAACGGCGGGAAAGTTCTCCTTTCCCCGGCTTTCGGAGATGGCCGTGCCGGTGGCTGTGCTGTCCATTGTCGTGGCCTTGATCACGCCCATGCCGCCGGTGGTTCTGGACCTGCTGATTGTGCTCGACATCATGATGTCGGTGATTGTGCTGATGGTCACAATGTACATCTTGAAGCCGGTGGAGTTCAACGTATTCCCGACGGCGCTGCTGCTGCTGACTCTTTTCCGGCTGGCTTTGAATGTCAGTTCGGCCCGCCTGATTCTGCTGAACGGCAATGGCGGCACGGCGGCGGCCGGCAGCGTGATCGAGGCGTTTGGCAATTTTGTGGTGGGCGGCAACTATGTCATTGGCGCGGTTATCTTTTTGATTTTGATCGCCATTCAATATGTTGTGATCAACCATGGCGCGGTCCGCATATCGGAGGTTTCCGCCCGCTTCACGCTGGATGCCATGCCCGGCAAACAGATGTCGATTGATGCTGAAATGAACGCCGGCTTGATTGACGAGGCCGAGGCGCGGCGGCGCCGCAAGCAACTGGCGGCGGAAGCGGAATTTTACGGCTCGATGGACGGCGCATCGCGCTTCACCCAGCGCGACGCCGTGGCCAGCATTCTGATCACCGGCATCAACATTATCGCCGGCTTCCTGATCGGCGTTCTGCAGCACAACATGGAGCTCAAGCGCGCCATTCAGACCTACACCGTGCTCACCATTGGCGACGGCCTGGTCACGGTGATTCCCGCCCTGATGATCTCGGTGTCCGGCGGTCTCATTGTCACGCGCGCCAATTCCGATAACAGTGTCGGACACGAATTCCAGGCGCAGTTGTTCGGCAAACCGGAACCGCTGATGCTCTCAGCCGGGGTGCTGATTGTACTGGCGCTTTTTCCGGGGCTACCCAGCCTTCCTTTCCTTGCCCTGGGCGGAGGGCTAGGCACCCTGGCCTGGTTCAAGCGTAAAAAAATTGACTTGGATGTCAAAAAAGATGCCACAGCCCTGCAGGAGGCACCCAAGGAGGACCTGGAGTCGCTGCTGCGCGTGGAACCGCTTGCCATTGAGGTGGGACTGGGGCTGGCTGGGCTGGTGGTGGGCGGAAAATCGTCACCACTGCTGAAGCGCATTGCGGGTATTCGGCGTCAATTTGTCACCAACCTCGGATATTTGCTGCCGCCGGTCCGGGTCACCGACAACTTGTCGCTGCGCTCGCGTGAATATGTGGTGCTGCTCAAAGGGAGCGAAATTGGCCGCTACGAACTGCTTCCAGGGTCGGAACTGGCTGTGCCGACGGGCAAGGCAGACAAGAATTTTCCGGGCCAGCCAACGCGTGAACCGGCCTTTGGGCTGCCTGCCCTCTGGGTTCCCGCGAATAAGGTGGACGCCGCGCGCGGCGCCGGCTACACCGTGGTGGATGCGGTGAACGTGATGGGCACTCACCTCTCTGAACTGGTTCGCCAGCACGCCGCGGAAATGTTCTCGCGGCAGGACGCGAAACTATTCTGCGACCGTGTGGCGGCGGAAAATGCCAAGCTGGTCGAGGATTTGGTCCCTAAACTGCTCACGTATGGTTCAGTCCAAAAAGTGCTTCAGAATTTACTGCGTGAGAGAGTTTCCATTCGCGACGGACTATCCATACTCGAGGCATTGGCTGAAGGTGCGGTCACGACAAAAAACCCGGTTCTTCTCACCGAATACACGCGCCAAGCCATACGCCGCAACATTGTGAAACCCTACCTCAATCAAAAGGGCGAGTTGCCCGCCTACTTCCTGGACCCGTCGGCCGAGCAGACGATCGAATCGGCCGTGCAGCACAGCGAAATGAACAGCGTGCTGGTGCTGGCGCCCCAGACGGTGCGGGAGATCGTTTCGCGGATTGAAAAGAAAATTGAGAGAAAAGAGGTGCCCACGGTGCTGGTCACCTCCTCGGGCGCGCGCTACTTTCTGCGGCAGATGCTCGAAACATCGGCGCCTAACGTTTTTCCGGTTGGCCATAACGAAGTGCCCTCGGGCATCAAGATCTTATCTTTGGGAGTTGTTTAATGCGGGGGTTGTTTGATGCGTATTAAGTCTTATTTCGCGGATTCAGTTCAGGAAGCTATTGAAAAGGCGCGCGTTGAGCTGGGGCCGGACGCCATGCTGATGAACACCAAGAAGACCGATTTTGAGCTGCGCGCTTTGGGTTCCTTCGAGGTCGTCTTTGGTTTGCCAGGCCAGCCTGCGGCATCGAAACCAAGACTGCATGTCAAGCCGGCCAGCGCTTCTTATCCAGAAGCGGTTTCGCCAGCCCAGGCCGACGCTCCCGAGAGCGTGCCGGGGCCGCCCGGCGAGGTGGCTCAGGAACTGGCCGAGTTGCGGCGCCAGATCGAGACAGTGAAGCGATCCATGAACCGCCAGCAGCGGGCCGGCGCGCCTTTCGAGGAGACGCCGAGCCGCGCGGTGGAGAACATTTGCGCCCGTTTGATGGCCGCCGACATAGCGGAAGATCTGGCGCAGGAAATTGCCGAAGCTGTCGAGCTTCAGGCTTTTGCCTGGAAGCAGTCACCAACGCGGGCGGCGCGCGATTTCGAAATGATTCCTTCGGAAACATTGGAGCTGGCGCTATCGGCCGAACTGGCGCGCCGCTTTCAGGTTTCTCCCGAATTGGGAAAACCGGGCGCAAAACAAAAAATAGTCATGTTCGCCGGCCCTGCGGCGGCAGGCAAGACAACTTCATTGATCAAGCTCGCCCTGCGCTGCGGGCTGCAGGCGCGCTTGCCGATGCACATTCTTTCCCTCGACACGCTGCGCGTCGGCGGCTGGGAACACCTGGCCGCTTACTCGCGGATCGCGGGACTGGGCTTCGATGCGGTGCATAATCTCAATACGCTCGACCAGATACTGGCCGAACATGCCGCGAAAAAGCTGATCCTGATCGACACTCCGGGCTTCGGGCCGGCCGATGCCGATGATCTCAGCGATCTGGCGGCATGGGTGCGGCAATCGGCCTCAATCGACGTTCAGTTAGTGATGCCGGCAACATTGCGATTGACCGTGTTTAATCGAATCAGCGACCGGTTTTCCCCGCTGAAGCCGTCCAAATTATTGCTGACGCGCGCCGACGAGGCAGAATCCACCGGCATTCTGGTGGATCTGGCCATTCGTTCTGGTCTGCCGCTGTCCTATATCTCCAACGGACAAACCATTCCCGAGGACATCGAACAACCCTCCAAGGGCGACATGCTCGCCTGTCTCAGCAACCGGGCGCTGATTCATTCCCGGCGGGAGGCGGCTTAGCCGCGGCGTTTCTTGCCGAAATTGGCGCCGAACACACAGGTGGCGAACTTAATGGCAGCAAACAGGATGCGCGCGAATTTTTCTCGCCCGGATTTTTCTCCGGGCTTTGCTAAGGAGAAGCAATAGAACCGTATGTACGCCTATGCGGCTCCGGATAGAACATCGGAGGAACGTGAAGCTCTGATTCTCGAGCACCTGTCCCAGGTGAACTGGATTGCCGCGCGTATCCATGAGAAGCTGCCGCCGAGCGTGGAACTGGACGATCTTATTTCCGCCGGCATTGTTGGTTTGCTGGCGGCGGTGGACAATTTTGATCCCAGCCACAATGCTTCGCTCAAGACCTATGCCGAGTACAAGATTCGCGGCGCGATTCTGGACAGCATTCGCGGGCTGGACGGAATTCCGACCCATAAGCGCAAGCGGGTGAAGCAGGTGCAGGCGGCTATCGCGCGCGCCGAAAGGACGCTGCAGCGCAGCCCGGATGAGCTTGAGATCGCAACCGAGCTTGGCATCAGCCTGGGCGAGTATCAGCAGTGGGTGGTTGAACTGCGGGCGGTCTCCCTCGGCAGTCTTGAAGTGATCGAAGATGGCGAAGAACTCAGCCTCCTGAAGTTCATCAGCGGCGACGAAGAGGAATCCCCGGCGCGCATTCTCGAGCGTTCCGAATTGGAACACGTTGTGGCCGAGGGGATGAGCAAAATTCCTGAGAATGAGAGGCTGGTGCTCAGTCTCTATTACAAGGAAGAACTCAATTTGAGGGAAATAGCTTCGATCATGGATCTTCACATTACCCGGATCTCTCAACTGCGGGCCCAGGGAGTGCTGCGCTTGCGATCCTATCTTGAACGAAAGTGGCCTAGCGGAAAGAGCGGAACCTATTAGGTTTCGATTTGGATTAACCATGCTCCTTGATCATTCATCGGCCGGCCAGGCGTCCAGCGCTCTCAGTGCTCTGCCGCCGGCGCTCGTCATGCTAATTGCCGGCGGACTGCTTGCTCTTCTCGTCCTGGTGGCCGGCGGGTTCGCCTTTCTCCGGCAAAAGATTCAAAGTGTGGCTGCGCAGGCGACGAGCCGGGAGCGAAGCGCGGCCGCTCTGGCGTCGGAACTCGAGGCGCAGGCTTTGCTGGTCCGGCAGATGTCGATCGATCTGGAGGAATTGCGAAAGCGGCTTAGCGAGCGGATGGAACCGGCTCAGCCCGCTGTCCCGTTGTGGGCCAGCGATATGCCGGTGAATTTGAACCGCCGCGGACAAATCATTCGCTTGTCGCGGAAAGGCAAGTCGATTCCTGAGATTGCCAGCGACCTGAATGTGGCACAGGGAGAGGTGGAACTGCTGCTGAAAGTTCACGACCTGAGCCAGAGGAAGTCGGAGCAAGGGAAATCCTAGACAGGAAAAGGCGCATGACCACTCTAAAATTTAAAAATGTCACCGATAGCGCCCTAGGGGGCGCACGCGAAGCCGTCGGTGGCGCAATGCCGGAGAGCAGCAGAATTGTTCCAACGGCCGGGCCTGAGACAACACCTGAGACAACAAAGGGGTAAGCGCGTAATATGCGAATTGGCAATGGCGGTATCGATAGTCCCGGCGGCAGTGTTGGCTCGGTGGCCGGGGCGGCGGCGGACGCGGGCAGTTCCGCGGCGTCGTCGAATGCGAAATCAGACAGTGTCACGCTGGCCAGCGGCGCCGGGCTGGTGGCTTTGGCAAAAGCGACTGCGGCGCTGCGGCAGTCCAAGGTGGAGAGCTTGAGTTCGCAAGTCAAGTCCGGGTCCTATCAGTCGGACAACGCGCAAGTCAGCCACGCCGTTGTTGAGGATCACATCACCAGCTAATGTGTCTGCCTTTGCCGGACAAGGCAGGGGCGGGCGAAAGGCTCGGAGACCACTTTATGGCGCATTTGACGCAAGAACCTAGAAGCCGGGAACTAAAAGACGAAAAAGAAATTGGCGACTGTCTGAGGCAGCTCATCGCCGAAATGGATGCCGCCATTGCGCAGGCCATTGAAAATCCGCTGCTGTTTCTGGACGCGCCGTTTCTGAGCGCGATTGAATCGCGCTGCGCCAGCCTGGGCGAGATTGAAACCCAGAGGCAGGCGGCAAAAGCAGCCGGCCATCCGGCAGCGTCCGCCGGGCTTTCAGCAGGCGGCGCCGATGCCGTGCTGACCGCGCTGGTGTGGGAGGTTCGCGCGCGCGCCGGTAAGCTGCAGCGTCTTCTCGACTCGGCGTCGCAGTTTTATTCGACCTGCTTTTCCCCGCGCGCCGCCGAATGTTTGGACTATGGCGTGCATGGAGAATGGGGTCAAGTGACAAATCCAGCTCACCTGGCAATCGATTGCTGATGTTTGTTCGTTCGCTTCAGGCCGTAAGTTGCAGACCGCGCCTTCGGGCCATCGGAAAAGGGAAATTTTAAAACATGTCATCGCTCTTTGCTTCTCTCAGCACCGCCAGCAATGCCCTTGATGTTCTAAGCGAGGCCATTGGCGTGGTGCAGAATAATGTGGCCAATTCCTCGACGCCGGGCTATGTCACGCAGACGCTGAATATGACGGCCAGCCCGTTTGATGTGACCGGCGGCCTGTACGGCGGAGTCGAGGCGAGCGGCGTGGCCAGCGCGCGCAACATATTTGCCGAGCAGGCCGTTTGGACCGCCAATGAGCAGGCCGGGCAGAGCACTCAGGAGGCTTCGAGTCTCAGCGCGCTGCAGAATTATTTCGATGTGTCGGGGACCAGCGGCGTGCCGGCGGCATTGAGCAGCCTGTATTCGGCCTTTTCGGCCTGGAGCGCGAATCCCACCGACAGCACCAGCCGGCAGCAGGTGATTTCGGCCGCCACCAACTTTGCGCAGGAGGTTCAGCAGACGGCGACCAATGTGGAACAGCTTCGCACCCAGACCGACACGCAGCTTTCCGGCACTGTCAGCAACATCAACTCGCTCACTTCCCAGATTGCGACGATCAACGGCGAAATTCAGGAAGGCGACAAGAACGACGCCGGCGTTCAGGCTCAGCTTTACAATTCGCTCGAGCAGCTCTCAAACCTGGTGCCGATTAATGTGACGACCGCCTCCGACGGCACCGCCGTCGTGCTGCTGGGCGGACAGTCGCCGCTGGTGGAGGGCAACCAGTCGAATCCGCTGCAGTTAAGCTACACGGTTCCCGCCAATCCGACCATCGCCAATGCGACCCCGGACGCGCAACTGCTCACCAGCGGCGGCACGGACGTGACGGCGCTGGCCAGCCAGGGGCAACTGGGAGGTCTGCTCTCGTTTCGCAACACCACCCTTCCGTCGGTGATCGGCGACAGCTCGCAGCAAGGCAGCCTGAACCTGCTGGCACAGAGTGTCGCCGACACCGTGAACGGCCTCCTCGAAGGCGGAGAAGTCAGCGCTGGCCCGCCGGCCGTGACGGGGCAAGCCTTGTTCAGTTACTCGGCGACGGAGCCGACCGAGGCGGCCAGCACGCTTGCCATCGACCCGTCGATTACGGCATCCACGCTGGCGGCGATTTCTCCCGGCCCTCCGGCGGTGGCCAATGGGGTGGCGACTCAGCTGGCCAATCTGTCAACCACGCCCATCACAAACCTCGACAATCTCACGGCCACCGATTTTTACAGCAGCATTGCCTCCGGCATCGGCCAGAGTGAGTCGACCGCCTCGGCCAACCAGACGACGCAGTCGCAGCTGCTCAGCCAGGCCCAGAACATGCGCGCCCAGGTGGAGGGCGTGTCGCTCAACCAGCAGGCCACGCTCCTGATGCAATATCAGCAGTCCTATCAGGCGGCGGCGCAGCTGATTTCCACCGTCAATGTCACCATGCAGAGCCTGATTACCGTGATGCAGGATCTCAGCAGCTAATCATCCTGTTCACTAACGCGACAGAGGAAATGGAAAACACACAATGCTTGCCGGACTAGACGCCTTCAACTCCACCTTCCTGGTGGACATCAACAACACGCAGAACGCCATTACCAGGACCAATCAGCAGATCACTTCCGGATACCGGGTGAGCGTGGCCTCCGATGCTCCGACCGACATCGCCACCATTCTGGGGTACCAGAATCAGGCGAGCGAGATCGGCCAGGTGCAGACCAACCTGACGCTGGCAAACACCCAGGCGACGGCGGCCGACACCGCGCTATCGTCGGCCAACACGCTGCTCGACCAGCTCACCTCGATTGCGGCTGAGGGGGCATCGAGCACCACCAGTTCCACCTCGCTAACAGACCTGAGCCAGCAGGTGCAGGGGATTGCCCAGCAGTTGGTGGACCTTGCCAACACCAGCGTGCAGGGGCAGTATATTTTTGGCGGCGATGATCCCTCCACCCAGCCCTACACTTATGACTGGTCCGCTTCCGGAGGCGTGGTGCAGAACAACACCGCCTCCAACACCGACACCATCCAGGACATCAGCGGCCAGACGACGATTCCGCGCATGACGGCGCAGGAGATTTTTGACGCGCAGAATTCCGACGGCACCCCGGCCACGGGCAACATTTTTCAGGCTGTCTACCAGCTCGGCACGGCGCTTGAAAACGATGACCAGGCAGGAATCCAGGCGGCCACCACCGCCATCTCGGCGGCCTCTGACCAGCTTCAAACCGCCACCACTTTTTACGGCAACGTGGAGGACTGGATTCAGAATGCCAGCAACACGGCCTCGGCGGCGCTGACCAATGTGCAGACGGAAGTGAGCAATTTGCGGGACACGGACGTGGTTTCCGCCGCCACTCAGCTCACCACCGAGCAGACGGCACTGCAGGCGGCCATTGCGGCGCATGGCAGCCTAGACGTGAAGAGCCTGTTCGACTACATGGGCTAAGCGGTTCCTGTTTGTTCGTTCCCTGGCCGCAAATTTTCTTTCCAACTCGCTGCACATTGGCTCTATAAACCAGGAATATTTGCGACACGGTCAGCAGAGGTGATTAAGTTCTCATGAGCATTGCGCAGCACGCGGAACGAATTTTGGCCGCCTGGCATGTGGCGGACCCGGAAAAATTCGAAACGGAATTGGAAAACGCTCTCCACTGTTGCCAGAAGCGGGCTTCTTCCAGCATTTTTGAGATTGAACAGCGGGAACTGCTGGAAAGCGTGGTGGAACAACTGCGAGGCAAAAAGGCCGTGGCCGACTCCGGCCGAAAATCATCCGCCCAGGGCTTGAGCGCCGGTTTTGCGCTGCTTCAGCATCTCAGCCACCGGGTGGCTGCCTAGTTTCTTGCTATTGGCCGCCTTGCTCCGTGGCTGTCTCCCGCGTTTTAACCCCGCCAGCCTGACTTCCAGCCAGCGTCAAACACAACTCTGCCAAAATATGACGTTTCTTCCGCCAGCTCCTCGAACTCCCTTATCATTCATCTCAATCACCTTAACCTTCATAATCTAAGTGAAATTTCTCCTCACTCCTGCCGAATAGATACGTATGATCCGTCTCACGCGCCTCAATCAGGTTCCGCTGGTGTTGAACTCAGACTTGATCGAGCACATTGAGATGACTCCGGACACGGTGATCTCGCTAACCAGCGGCCAAAAGTTTATGGTGCGCGAAACCTCCGAGCAGGTGATTGAGCGCATTATTAACTTCCGGCGGGCGGTTCTCAACGGCATGCCCGCGTATAACTGGCCCATGCGCAATTCAGACCCAGGCTCGGCGGAAACCGGCAGGCTCTCAGACCGGAGCGATCGGTCTTCATGATGAATTTCAGGCTGGTGATGAGGGCAGGCAACGATGGCAAGTAGATCAGATTCGAACAAGGGCAAGCTCGATTTCTCGACGCTGACGGGAATCGTGGTGGCGCTGGCGGGCATCGTCGGCGGCTTAATCCTCGAAGGCGGAAGGTTTAGCGACATTTCCTCCATCACCGCCGGCATGATCGTGGTGGCCGGAACGCTCGGCGCCGTGATGATCACCACGCCTCTTCATCAACTGCTCAATGCGGCCAGAAGCCTGCCCGGAGTTTTCTGGGACAGCACTCCATCCAATGCCGAATCGATCTCGCAGATTCTCCATTTTGCCCGACTGGCGCGCCGGACCGGCCTGACCTCGCTTGAGTCCGAGGTGAACCAACTGGATGATCCATTCATGCGCAAAGGCCTGTCATTAGCCGTTGATGGCGCCGATTTGCAGGATATCCGCCGCATTATGGAGCTGGAGATCGAGCTGGCCGAACACCGCGGCGAAGCCGAGGCCAAGGTTTTTGAGACTGCTGGCGGCTACTCGCCCACGATTGGAATTATCGGGGCCGTTCTGGGGCTGATCCAGGTCATGAAGCATCTCGAGGACATCGAGAAAGTCGGCCATGGAATTGCTGTTGCCTTTGTTGCCACGGTTTATGGCGTGGCGTTTGCCAATCTGCTGCTGCTGCCGGCGGGGGCAAAACTGCGCGCCCGGCTGGAATCGCGGCTCAAGAACCGCGAGCTGGTGCTGGAAGGCGTGCTTTCGCTGGCCGAAGGGATGAATCCGATGCTGATACAAAGCAAGCTGGACGCCTACAGCGAGGGCGGATCGAGCGGCGCCGGCGGCAGGGAATTTTCCTCCGAGAATCGGTCGGCGGCCTAAATGAACCAGGCGGCATGAACCAGACCATATGAACCAAACCATATGAACCAAACCATGCACAGAAGGAAGAAGAGAGCGGCCCACTCCAATCACGAGCGCTGGCTGGTTTCCTATGCCGACCTGGTCACGCTGCTGTTCGCATTTTTCGTGGTTCTGTTCGCCTCCACCCAATCGGACAAGTCGCGCGTGAAAGAGATTTCCCAGGCGGTTTCCGATGCGCTGCAAAGCAGCAGCATTTCTCCCAGCGTGTCGGCCATGCTGGGGGGCAAGGCCGACAAGAAAGATTCTTCGCCGCTGCCTGAAAAGCCGGCCGAGCCGAACTCGCTGCAAATGGACCTGCCCGATGCCATAAGGACACTGCAAACCACGCTGGCTCCCGAAATGAAACAAGGCCAGGTGAGCGTGCATCTGGAGCACCGCGGCGTGGTCATCAGCCTGAATTCGCAGTCCGTTTTCCCTTCTGGCGGCGACACGGTGTCAGACGCCATCTATCCCCTGCTGGCTAAGGTTTCTGAAACGCTCAAGCAGTTGAAGAATCCGATCCGCCTGGAGGGGAATACCGATTCGCTGCCCATTAACAACGGGCGTTTTCGCGACAACTGGGATTTGTCGGCGGCGCGCAGCATTGCCATGCTGCGCATACTGAATGAGCGCTATGGCATCAGCCGGGAGCGCATGGCGGTGGTGGGATACGCCGACACGAACGCCCAAGGCGACAACAGCACCGAAGAAGGCCGCAAGCTGAACCGTAGAGTGGATCTGGTGATCTTGAGCGACTACGGCAAGACAGGCGAACCGCACCCGGCGACCAAGTAGTCCCTTGAGGAATCGCGCAAGACGGGCGCGGTATCAAGCTCGCCGCCCAAAGCTTCGCCCAGAGATCCTTTTCTGTGTGGCGGCGAGCATCCGCGCCCTTTGCGCTCCCGGCGGCCCCTCAACACGTCACCTGAAACACAAGCCTTAAACACTTGAGTCGGCCGGCCATACGAGCTTTGGCAATAGAATTGCCAAGTGTTTATCGAGAGCCGAATGTGATCTGTGCCACAAGCCGGGACAAGAGCCGGGACAAGAGTAAGAACAGCCGCATGATTTCAATCCAGGCCACGTTGGAGTCACCTGTAGCGCCGCAACAAATTGTTGACGGAGGCCTCAACTTTTCGACGATTGTGAATCGCATGGATCTGAATCGCGTGGACGTGGCCAGCGAATTCTCCGGCGCGCACGCCATCAACTCCCTTGCCGCGCTCGCACAAGCCCATGCCGAGCCGCAGGCTGCTCATGAAATCCGGCCCTGCCGCCCGCAAGCCGTCAAGAAACTGACGGCCGCTTATGCCCGGCCAAAGCAAAAACGAAGAATCGCCCTAGTTCCAAATTTTCCCTCGAATCTTCGTTCATCTTCACGACAAGCTTTGTGTAGGCCGAATATGAGCCGCAAGGCAGGCCGGATAAAAGGATAAGGAAACTTACATGATCTCAATTCAAACCAATATCGACTCCCTTGTCGCGCAGCAAAATTTGAACCTAGACAATCAATTCCAGAGCACGACCATTCAGCAGTTAACCTCTGGCTACCGCATCAACAAGAGCGGTGACGATGCGGCCGGTCTGGCGGTCGCCAACGGCATCAACAGCGACATTGCCCAGCTTACTCAGGGCGTCAACAATGCCAGCAACGGCCTGAGCCAGTTGGAGATTGTTGACGGCGGGCTGAGCAACATCTCAACCATTCTGAACCGCCTCCAGACACTGGCCACGGAATCGGCTTCGGCCACCTTTACTGGCAGCCGCGTCACGCTGAACCAGGAATATTCCGGCCTGCTTTCAGAAATCACGCGCCAAGCCTCGAACATCAACCTGAATCAAGGCGGCAGTTTCAACCAGGATCTCAGCGTTTTCATTGGCGGCGGCAGCTCGACCACCAACTCCACCGTTTCTATCAATTTGAGCGGCGACGAAAATGGTGTGGATGCGACGAGCCTGGGTCTGGCCAACACCAATGTTCTGGGCGCCGGCACCGGTTTTACTGGCAACACGCAAAGCCTCAACGACACCACCTTCCTGGCTAGCAACGCCAGCGAGAGTTTTACATTTAATGCCGTGGTCAATGGCACCGCCACCACCCAGACGATCACTGTGACCGGATCAACGGACGGCATCAGCGGTTCGGCTGTCATTGCGCAGTTGAACGAGAAACTTGGCGCGGCCGGGCTGCAAAGCATTGTGGCGACGCAGAGCAGCACGGGAGAGCTGGAATTCAGCAGCACCGACGCGTTCAATGTGACGGATAACGCCGGCAGCAACTCCGTGCTTATCACCCCCACGACGACGGCGGCTGACTACCAATCAAGCAACGCGGTGAATTATGTCTTGTCCGGCGGCACAACTCTTGCTTTGCCGACCGGCTCCAGCACGGAAACTCTGACCTTTCAGCAAAATGGTCAAACGATAGACGTTACCCTGAACGCCACCAACTCCGCCACCACTGCGGACGCGATCGCGACCATCAATGCCGCCACGGGGCAGTATGGAATCTATGCGCTGGCGAACCCCGCTGGCGATGGCATCGACTTCCAAAGCGCCAATACCTTTACGGTGGCCGACAGCGGAGGCGCGACTACCGACGTCCTGGGAGTCGCTTCAACGAGTGCTCAATCGCCCACCTACAGCCCCACAACCAGTTCCGGGGCAGAGACCGAAAATGCCGACAGAGCCATCACGGCCATCAATGCCGCGATTGCGCAGCTTGGCCTGACACAAGGTATCGTCGGCGCGGGTGAAAACACGCTGAACTACGCCATCAACCTGGCGCAGTCTCAAATCACGAACTTCTCGTCTGAGGAAAGCAGCATCAAGGATGCCGATATTGCGACCTCCGCGGCGAACCTCAGCAAGTCGCAGGTGCTTGAGCAGACCGCTGTGGCGGCGCTGGCGCAGGCAAACGCCGAACCGCAGGCGATTTTGAAGCTTCTCCAATAAATCGCGGCGGGGTAAATCGCGGCGGTTCTTAGTCGCGGCAATCAGCAAAGTCAGGCGGTCCGAAAGGACCGCCTGGGTTAGTTTAATGAGTGAGTTTTTAACTAGATCGGTAAAAGCGTAAAACCAGCATGTCGACTTCCTCCACTTCCGCCACCACGTACTTCAATGGGGACAGCAGCTACTCCGCCCAGCTGAACAATGTTATTGCCCAGGCCGTTGCCAGAGCGACCGCGCCCATTACGCAACTGCAGGATGAGCAAAGCACGCTGACCAATGAACAGACCGAGGTGCAAACGCTGGGCAACGATTTCGTGGCCGTCCAGAATGCCATTGACAGCCTGAATTCGGCGGTTTCCACCAGCTCTTACACCGCCTCCGTGGATACTCCGAGCGTCGCCACCGCCACTGCCACCTCTTCGGCGCTTCCGGGCACTTATGCGCTGGACGTTCTGAGTCTCGGCTCGCAAGCCAGCGCCATCAGCTCGGCCGGGTCGACTGCAGTGACCGACCCTAGCACCCAGAGTATTTCTTCCTCCAGCAGTTTTACGCTGACCGTCAACGGGACAGCGACCACTATTACGCCTTCGGGCACATCGCTCGACGACCTGGTGAGTGCCATTAATTCGAGCGGCGCGGATGTGCAAGCGACGTTAGTGAACGTGGGCGGCTCGAGCGCCGATTACCGCCTCTCCATCCAAGGCACGCAATACGCAGCCGGCACGATTCAGCTCACCGATTCCAGCGGCAACAGCCTGCTGACTACCCTGAACGATGGCGCCCCCGTCACCTATACGCTGAATGGAGAAGGGTCCAGCAGCGATCCCATCACATCCACCTCGCGCACGCTGACGCTGTCCACCGGCTTAACGGCCAATGTATTGGCAACCGGAACCGCCAACATCACCGTCGCCGGAAGCACGGCCAGCATCTCCACGGCAATCAACAGCTTTGTGACCGCCTACAATGCCGCCACGGCCGAATTGGCCAAAAATCGCGGCGAGAATGGCGGCGCGCTCACCGGCAATAGCCTGGTTTCCGAGCTGCAGGATGCGCTCAACTCGATTGGTTCCTACAGCTCCGACTCCGGCACATCGAGCGGCGTGAACGCGCTGGCGGACCTGGGACTTACTTTCGATGAGACCGGAAATCTGGATTTTGATTCGTCCACTTTCCAAGCGGCGGTTTCCGCATCGCCCTCCGCTGTGACCGCTTTTCTGGGTTCAGAAACCACGGGCGGTTTCCTCGAATCTGCCTATTCGACGCTCAATTCGCTGACAAGCTCAACCGGGAGCCTTACCGTTGCCGGGAACAACATTGGAGCCACCATTGAAAGCCTGACCACCCAGATATCAAACAAGCAGACCCAGGTGTCGCAGCTGCAAACGAACCTGACCACCGAGATGGCCAACGCGGACGCCGCCATCGCGTCGCTTCAGAGCCAGCTTTCGGAAATTACCGACCTGTTTAGCGCCGAGAATCAGGTTGAGCAGAATATTAACGGTGTCTCATGAGAAAGGAAGAACTGAAGGACGCCCTTCTCAACCGGGATTTCGAGCGCGCCCAGGCGCTCATTAGCGCATGGAGAGAAGCAATTTCGGCTTCCATGAAGGCCGCATCGGACTCGGCCGAGCGTTACCGCATTTTGGAAGATGCCCAGTCGTTCCTTGAGCAGCACCTTTATCTTGCCCGCGTTGTGCGCACACATATTGCAACGGAATTAAAGGCCAATTCGGCATCGTTTCTCTACAGAAATACCGAATTGGAACAGCCACGCTGGCGCGTGCGGGGCTGAGAGCAGACTTGCTTTCGGTCTCTGCCTGATTCACCCAGAGCCTCCCCGATTTTCCTCCCTTCCCCCCTCCCAATCCACTTGGCCCTTTGCTTGCTTAAAAAAAGTTGGATCTACCATGCTCGACCCACTTTCACGCCAATTGGAACAGTACATGACGCTGCTCAGCGTCCGCCAGAAGCTTGTGTCTTCGAATATCGCGAACGCCGATACGCCTGATTACCGGACAAAGGATATTGATTTTGAATCCGAGTTTCGGGAATACCTGACGAACCCGCTTAAATCTGCGCCAAACGTGACGGATGTCAACGGACTTCGGGTGAAGGCAGATGGAAATAACGTCGATCTGGACCGCGAAGCCCGTCTGCTGTCGGAAAACGCCATCCGCTTCAGCGTCGCCTCGAACCTGCTGCGCGGCAATATCAAGGATATTCGGCTGGCGATCAGCGGCGGAGGGACAAACTCGTGAGTCTCTTTAATTCGCTTTCGGTTAGCGCCTCGGGCATGACGGCTGAACGCCAGCGGGCGGAAGTTCTGGTGGAGAACATTGCCAATGCCGACACCACCAGGACCGCTTCCGGCGGACCCTATAAAAGGCAGGACGTCGTTTTTGAGTCCCAGGACGTCACTTCGCCCTTTTCGTCAATTTTTGATGCACAGATGACTTCTCAGGGAGCCGGAGTTGGCATCAGCCAGATCATTACCGATGATGGGCCGGGCGACCGGCGCTACATGCCCGGGCACCCGGATGCCGACAAAGACGGGTATGTGACCTTTCCCAAAGTAAACCCGGCTGAAGATATGGTTGATCTCCTCGGAGCCTCCCGGTCTTATCAAGCGAATGTGTCGGCCATCTCGGCGGTCAAAGACATGATTCAGCGGTCCATCGATCTTTTTAAGTAATCGTTTTTTCCATTTTGATCTGTCCCAGTTTTCACTTTGTCAGCTAATTAGGTCCCATGTCCATACCCATTTCACCCATCAGTCTTCCAGTTGCTCCCGCACTCTCTGCCGTGCCATCCGCCGCAAACTCGGGGTCCGGCGCCAGTTTTCAGAGTCTTTTGCAGAACGCGGTCAACAACGTCGAGACCGCCAATGCGCAGGCCAGCGCCGCAGTGTCCGACTATATGTCGGGCGGGAACCAGGAAATCCATTCCATGGTGCTGGCCACGCAAAATGCGGACCTGAATTTTGAGCTGTTCATGCAGGTGCGAAATAAAGTTGTGTCCGCGTATGAAGAAATTATGCGAATGCAGGTCTGATGCGGGCACTCCTTTTCCTTTGACCCAGACCCTGACTACATGTAAGCCAGCCCAGCACCAGGTAACCAAGCAATAGATGGACCAGTTAAAGAAGCTATACGCCGCGCTCTCAACGCCCCAAAAGATTGGACTGGGGGCTGTTATCTTGTTCCTTGCCGTCGCACTTCCGCTCTTCACTCGCTGGGTGCATGAAAGCAATTTCAAGCCGCTCTTCACGGGTATGGCGCCGGAAGATGCCGGTGCTATCGTGGCCAAACTCAAAGAGACTGGAACCGACTACCGGCTGGCCGAGAACGGAACATCGGTGCTGGTTCCAGCCGACAAAGTGGATGAGGTGCGCCTGGAAATGGCCGGGGCCGGTTTGCCCAAATCGGGCCGGATCGGCTTTGAACTTTTCGACAAAACCAATATCAGCCTGACGGACTTCGGCGAGCATGTGAATTATCGCCGGGCGGTGGAAGGCGAACTGGAAAAGACCATCAAGAGCATGAATGCCATTGACGACGCGCGCGTCCATGTGACGTTTCCCAAGGATTCAGTGTTTATTGATTCGCGCGAAGCCGCCAAAGCGAGCGTTCTGGTGCGCGTGCGGCCGGGCTTCCGGCTGGAGCCGCAAAACGTGGTTGCCATTTCCAATCTGGTGGCCAGTTCGGTTGAAAATCTTTCGCCCGATGCGGTCTCGGTTGTTGATATGCAGGGGAATCTGTTGAGCCGCGTTCGCAAGCCTTCCAGCGACCCGTCGGAGGCGGCGGAAAACTCATTGGACTACAAGCATCAGGTGGAAAAAGATCTTACCTCCAAGGTGGAAGCCACACTGGAGCCGCTGCTGGGCGAAGGCAAATTTCGGGTGGGTGTCACGGCCGACTGCGACTTCTCCACCAGTGAGCAAACCGACGAGGTCTTCGATCCCACCCGCAGCGTGATGGCGACATCTCAGAAGACCGAGGATATTTCAAGGGGACCCACAACTTCGGGCGTTCCTGGCACGCCTTCGAATCTTCCCCGGTCCGAAATCAAGGCGCAGGCCGCCAGCGCGATAGGCGGCAATTCGGTATCGAGACGCACGGAAAATCAGTCCTTCCAAACTTCGCGCACCGTGCGCGAGGTGAAGACGCCGCGCGGCATTGTCAGAAAGATTTCGGCAGCCTTGCTGATTGACCAGGACGTGGAGTGGCAGGGGAAAGGGAATCAGCGCAAGCGCGTGCTGATTCCGCCCAGTCCGGAGAAATTGAAGGCGATTCATGACCTGGTGGCGGGCGTGCTGGGCATTTCGACCGACCGCGGCGATCAGCTTGTCATTGAGACGCTGCCGTTCGAGCAAACCAGAAATGGGGAAGATGCCGCGAGCGAAGCCGCAAAACCGCTGCCGCCTGGCAAATGGACACTGCAGGGCTTGATGGCGGATAAGAAAATTCTGATAGGTGCCGCTGCCGGGCTTCTGTTCATCATTTTGCTGATCGGCTTCCTGTTGCGGCGGCCCAAAGCAGATCCGATGACCGCGCAACTGATGGAAAAACCGGCCCTTGCAGGTGGTCCGGGCCAGCCGAAGAGCGGCGAGGTTTCCGACGGCACGCAGTCTGGCTCAAATGAGACTGCGATCAAGGAACTGGAAGACTCCATGCCGATGCTGCAGCTTCCTGAAATGACGAACAAGACCAAAGCGTTGCTGGAGCATTTACGCAAGGGCGTTGCCAAAGATCCGGAGACAGCCGTTAACGTCATGCGGGTCTGGATGGAGGAAGCATGATCTGCAAAGTTGCCGAGCCGGATGTTGAAACCGAGGATCTGACGTGGCAGCCGCTGGGTCCGCACGGCAAGGCCGGACCACCCACCCACCGTCCTTCGGCCAGTGCTTCAGTCGGCCATTCGCCTGCCAAGACGTCCCCGCCGTCGCGCGATTTGGTTTTTGCGGGATCAGGGGATGAACCCGATCTGGAAATTCTGAAACTCCGCGTGGCGGAATTGGAAGCGCAGCGGCCCGCCGAATTGGAGCAGGCTCGCCAAAGCGGATTTGAGCAAGGAGTCAGGCAAGCGCGCCAGGAAGCTGCCAAGGAAATGGAGGAGGCGCTGGACCGGCTGGCGCGCGCCATCCAGGAAGTCCCGCAAGTCAAGCGAAAGGTTCGCAATGAGGCGGAAAACGAAGTGGTCAAGCTGTCTCTGGCCGTCGCGCGCCGGATTTTGCATCGTGAAATCACCGCTGATCCGCAATCTCTTCAGGGCGTGGTTTATGCGGCTCTCCAGCGCCTGCAAAATCGCGAAATCACCAAAATCAGGGTCTTTCCGGCCTCGGTCAAAGCCGTCCGCGCGGCGCTCGAACGCAACGGCGGAATGGCGGCACTCGAGGTCATTGCCGACGGCGCTCTTCAGCCCGGTGCCCTTTTGTTTGAGACTTCGTTAGGGGAGCTGGACGCCTCCGTCGAGACCCAATTGCAGGAAATTGAGCGCGGGTTCGCCGACCGCCTGCAAACGCGTTAAGAAAATGACACACGCTCACAGACACGGGCCGATAGACGCCGCGCCGGACCGCCCGCTGGATCTGAGCCGTTTCGAAGCGCTCCTGGCTGATCTCGATTCGATGCGCTGGCGCGGTGTCATCACCGATGTAACAGGTTACGTGATCGAGTCGCAAGGACCGGCCTCGCCGATCGGCGGCTTCTGCGAGATTCAAACTGGCAATGGACGCCGCATCAGAACGCAAGTGGCGGGCTTCCGCAACGGGCGCATCTTGTCCATTCCGCTCGAAGAAATTGACGGCCTGGAGCCGGGAGACTCGATTTTCGCGCGCTCCGACGACGCGCAAGTGATCGTTGGTCCGGGTTTGCTGGGCCGGGTGCTCGATGGCTTTGGACGCCCGATGGATGGCGGACCTCCCATTGAGGCCGAGGATAAATATGAGTTATTCGCCGCGCCGCCTGGTCCGCTGGAACGCGAACATATTAACGTCCCGCTGATCACCGGAATTCGGGCCATCGATAGCTTATTGCCGTGCGGCCTCGGCCAGCGTATCGGCCTGTTTGGCGGCAGCGGCGTGGGCAAGAGCACGCTCCTCGGCGCCATGGCGCGGCAAAATTCCGCCGATGTCACGGTCATTGCGTTAATTGGAGAACGGAACCGCGAAGTGCGCGGGTTCCTGGAGCAGGAACTCGGCCCGGAAGGCCGGCAACGTTCAGTCGTCGTTTGCGCCACCAGCGACCGTCCTGCGCCGCTGCGCGTGCGCGCCTGCTTCGTGGCCATCGCGGTGGCGGAGTATTTTCGAGATCAAGGAAAAAACGTCCTGCTGGTGATGGATTCAGTCACCCGGCTGGCGATGGCGCAGCGCGAAATCGGGCTGGCCGCCGGCGAACCGCCCAGCCAAAAAGGCTACACCCCGTCGGTCTTCTCTATCTTGCCCAAAATGTTCGAGCGCGCGGGCAACTTTGAAAGGGGCAGCATTACCGGCTTCTTTACGGTTCTGGTGGAGGGTGACGACATGAATGAACCGATTGCCGACACCGCGCGCGGCATTCTGGACGGCCATATTATTTTGTCGCGCCAGTTGGCTTCGACGGGTCATTACCCGGCGATCGACATTTTGAACTCCATTTCGCGCGTCGCTCCGCAGGTCTCCAATCCTGAACAGTTGGCGCAGGCCCGGAAACTGCGGGCGGCATTGGCTACCTACCAGCAGTCGGAGGATCTCATTACCCTTGGGGCCTACGTGTCCGGAAGCAACGCCAAGCTGGATTCCAGCATCCGGTCGCGCGAACGCATCCTTCAATTCCTGCGCCAGGATGCCCGCGAGAAATCTGAAATAGGGCAAACGCTGGGCAGCCTGAAAGAGATTGCCGGGGCGCTGCTGTGAAAAGATTCGAATTTCGCCTGGCTTCGGTGCTGCGGCTGCGGGAAACCCAACTGGAGATTGAGAAAAACAAGCTTCAGCGGCTCTTTCAGGAACGCCGCAAGCTGGAGAAAATTCTGTCGTCTCTGGCGGAGGAGCGGACGGCTTCTGAACTATGGATTCAGAACATGGCTAGCCCTGGCAGCGCGGATTTGCGCGCGCTGTCGGCCTTCTTGCTGGGATCGAAATCCCGCGAAGCCAGTCTGCAGCATTCCCTGCAAAGCTGCAACGAGGATATTGCCGAGCAGCGGCAGCGAACTTTGCTGGCCGAACGCAACCTGAAACTGCTGCTGAATCTGCGTAATAAGCAGAAATCGGGATGGCAAAGCGAGTTCGATAAAGAGCTGGAGGCCATCGCGCAGGAAGCGTGGCAATCGGCGGCGCGATCCAAGCAGCAGATTTAAATTATTAAATCGGCAGAATTTTGGCGTCAAATTCCTAACGTCCCTCGCGGCGTCCGCCGATGAGAACTGGGGGTACGTAAGATATGGCGAATAAGCTCCTGGTGTCTAAGCTGCTGTGGATCGGCGCGGATCTGGCGATCACGGATCAGAACTTTCGCCGCGCGCTTCCCCCGGTCGAGATAGACGCCAGCAACGACCTCGAATCGGCGTTGATCCGGCTCAAAAATGAGCGCTATCAGTTGGCGGTCATTAGCATTGAATCGCTGGAATGCACGGCCGACTACGCGGTTGACCAGATCTCGCGCTATTCCGCCGACGTCCCCATCATCGTTCATCACCGCAGCGGCACCTTGGACGATGTCATCCATTTCACGCGGCTGGGTGCATTTCACGCCTTCGTGGGCGAACTGGAGCCGCAACGGCTGGCGCACCAGATTGCCAAAACCGGCGCTTTGGCCGAGGCCAAAGCCGAGGCGGATTCAGCCTCTCCCTGGCGGCGCTTTTTGATCGGCAGAAGCCGCTCCATGCTGCAAATCTGCGAAATCATTCAGCTGATCGCCTCCAAGCGCTGCACCGTGCTGATCAGCGGCGAGACGGGAACCGGCAAAGAAGTGATCGCCCGGGCCATTCACGCGGCCAGCAACCGGTCGGCGTACCAAATGGTGTCGGTCAATTGCACCGCGCTGCCAGCCACGCTGATTGAAACCGAACTCTTCGGCCATGCCAAGGGCGCTTTCACGGGGGCGCACGCCAGCCGCCTGGGGCGTTTTGAGCAAGCCAACCGGGGTTCCATTTTTCTGGATGAAATTGGCGACCTGCCGCTTGATGCCCAGGCCAAGCTGCTGCGCGTCCTGCAGGAACAGGAATTTCAGCGGGTCGGCAGTTCGGAAACCGTGAAAGTGGATGTTCGCGTCATAGCGGCCACCAATGTCGACCTGGAACAAGCCATTCGGGAACGAAAATTCCGGGAAGATCTGTACTATCGCCTCAACGTGGTGCCTATTCATTTGCCGCCGCTGCGCGAGCGGCGGGACGATATCCCGCTGCTGCTGCAATTTTTTCTCGAAAAGATTCGCGCGGCCGAAGGGTCGCAGCCCAAGCAAATCAGCGATGAGGCTGTCGCTTATCTGCGGCAGCGAGACTGGCCGGGCAACATCCGGCAACTGGAGCACGCCGTGCAGATGGCCTTCGCGCTCAGCGGCGACCGCTGCATTCTCACACCCAGCGATTTTCGCGTCCGGCCTTATCACCAGAATGAGCCCCCGGTTGCCGCGCCCGCGCACAATTTTGAAGTCTCGCATGAAGGGATCAAGTTCGATGAGGTTGTGGGGAGCCTTGAATTATCCCTGCTCAATCAGGCGCTGAAAATATCCGGCGGCAACAAGGCGCGCGCGGCCGACCTGCTGGGCATTAAACGAACCACGCTTCTCGCCAAGATGAAGTCGCTGTCTTGTCTCCAGTTGGATCCCGAGCTGGATATGGGGTGCCCGCAGGACGCCTGCGCCTAAGCCTCAGCGCTTCCAGAAAATCAGCAGAGCGAACAGCACCATCCACATGGCATCCACGTAGTGCCAGAAAATGCCCACTGCCCGGGACGCCGCGCGCGTTCCCATCTGATAGCGCGGGCCGCTGACCCGTTCGCGCGTCCGGTACCAAAGCACGGCCAGACCGGCCAACCCGGCGACGATATGCAGGGCATGCAGTCCGCTGAACAGAAAAATGAACCACGAATGCGGATTGTTATCCAGCACCACGCCGGAGCGCAAAATCTCCGCGCCGGCCGAGACCTGGCTGAGCAAGAACAGCACTCCCGCGCCCATGGTCCAAGTCATCAGGGCGTGAAAGCCGTCCGAATCGCCGCGCAGCAATTTTTTGCGGGCGCGATGGAAAAGCACGCTGCTTGCCAGCAGAACCGCGGTGCTGAACCAGAGGATGCCGGGCAGATGGATCGGCTTCCAGTAATCCTCGCGCAGCGCGCGCATCAAAAAGACCACAATCAGCGCGCCAAACGTCATGCTGACGGCTGTCAGAGTAAAAATCAGGGTGATATTCGAAAGGGACGTCAGGTTGCGTTCGCGCGCCACCAGGTCTTCCGCGGCGGTTTCCATAAAATGCTCTCCTCCTATGATGCCTGCTCGCCGTCGAGGGGAATAATGTAAATTAGATTATGCGATTTTCCCGTCTGGGCTGTCTCATCCTATCTTTTGCTGCGCTGGTGGCATCCGCCGAGGCGCGCGATGCCCGGCTGCAAGGGGCTTTTCGGCGCGCCGACGACAACGGCTGGACCATTGTTCACCTGGAAGGCACGCCTGCCCAGATTGGCTATCAGCATGGCTATCTGCTCTATGACCAGATTGAAAAAACCAAAGCCGCCATCCAGTTGAGCGTGACGCACGAAGTGATCCGTTCCTGGCCGGAGCTGCGCGCGGCCGCCCAAACCATCTTCTGGCCCAAGGTTCCGCAGGAATACCGCGAGGAATTGCAGGGCATCGCCGACGGCCTGAAAGCGCGCGGCGTCGACATTGACGTGGTCGACCTGACTGCCATGAACGGCTACATGGAGTTTGATTATTACTACAGCGAACTGGCGCGCCGCAAGGGGCTTCCCGTCGACCATGCCGTGGCCGAACATTGCAGCGCCTTTATCGCGACCGGCAGCTACACCAAGGACGGCAAAATCGTTTTTGGCCACAATAACTGGACCGACTATCTGACCGGCAGCCACTGGGACATGGTCTTCGACATCACGCCCGCTTCCGGCCAGCGCTTCATTATGGACGGCATGCCAGGCCTCATTCACAGCGGCGACGATTTTGGCATCAACAGCGCCGGCATCATGATCACCGAGACCACCATTTCCTCCTTCCATGGCTTTGATGAAACGGCGGTTCCCGAATTTGTGCGCGCGCGCAAGGCCATGCAGTATTCGCAATCGATTGACGATTTCGTCCGCATCATGAAAGACGGCAACAACGGCGGATACGCCAACACCTGGCTGGTGGGCGACCGCAAGACGAACGAAATCGCGCAGCTTGAGCTGGGCCTGAAAAATGTCACGCTGGACCGCAGCAAGGACGGTTATTTTGTCGGCTCCAATTTTCCGATCAACCCCAAACTGGCGGCCGAGGAAACCAGTTTCCCGACAGATCCCGACACTCCCAACCTTTGCCGCAAGCGGCGCTGGGAACAGTTGATGAGCGAGAACAAAGGGCGCATCGACGTGGCGGCCGGAAAGAAGTTCGAAACGGATCACTACGATGTCATCACGCATGAGATCGATCCGAACGAACGCACCATTTGCGGCCACATCGACAAGTCCAGCCGCGGCCTGCCGGGGTGGGAGGGTCCCTTTGGTCCCGCCGGCACAGCCGAAGCGAAAGTGGCCGACAGCGACATGGCCGAGCATCTTTCCTTTGTGGCCGGCATGGGCCATCCGTGCGGAGTCAAGTTCGACGCCAAGGCATTCCTCAAACTGCATCCGGAATATTCGTGGCAGGAGCCGTTATTGGAAGATTTGAAAGCCAACGCCTGGACCTTGGTCGCCGCCTCCAGCAAGCCTTGACCGAAGGCCGGCTGGCGCGCTGGCAACACCTGCTGATTTTTGCTTTCGCCGTCGCGGCCATCGTTTCTCGCCGGCCCGACGCGCTGCTGAACCCGCAGTTCTATGCGGAAGACGGGCGGGTTTGGTTTGCGGACGCCTGGAATCTGGGCTGGGCGCATTCGCTCACCCTGCCTGAAGGCGGCTATTTGAACACGCTCCCCCGGCTGGTCTGCGCGCTGGCGATTCTGGTTCCGCTAAAAAGCGCGCCGCTGCTGCTGAACTGGGCGGGGATTCTTATTCAGGCTCTGCCCGTGAATGTTTTGCTGTCGCAGCGCTGCGGCAATTGGGGACCGCTCTGGCTGCGCGGTTTGCAGGCGGCTCTCTATCTGGCGCTTCCAAACTCCAGCGAACTTGACGTTACGATTACCAACGCTCACTGGCACCTGGCGTTGCTGTGCTGCTTGCTTGCGTTCGCGAATCCGCCGCTGAGCCTGACCTCGAAGCTGTTCGACAGCGCTGTCCTGGTTCTGACCGGCCTTACCGGACCGTGGGCGCTGGTGCTGACGCCGCTCGTGCTGGTTTTCTGGTTCATCCGCAAGCAGCCGTGGTCGCTGGTCATGCTTTACATTCTCATCCCATGCGCGGGAATTCAGTCGTGGGTGCTGCTTCACCACGGCTCGGAGCGCGGGCAAATGAACGCGCTGGGCGCCGCGCTTCCGCGCTTCGTTCGGCTGGTGGCGGGACAAATTTACACGGGCGCCATTTGGGGCCAGAACTCGCTTGATCTGGGCGGCAATCCGGCCGTGATTCTGGCCATTTTCGCGGCGGGAACAGCGATGCTGGTGTGGGGTGTGTTGACGCTGCGGCTGGAGATCAAACTCTTCATTGCGTTTGCCGCCGCTATTTTTGCCGCCGCGCTGCGCAGCCCGCTGATCGCGGGGCAGGGAACACAGTGGCAACTGCTGGAAATGGACAAAGGCGCGCGCTACTGGTTTTTCCCCATGCTGGCTTTTCTTTGGACGCTGCTTTGGGCCGCGGCGCAGCGGAAGAACCGAACGCTCCGCGCGCTGAGCCTCATCTGCTTCGCGGTGCTGGCGCGAGGCATCTTGCACGACTGGCATTACCGCGCGTACCCTGACTCAAATTTCGCGCAGTACGCTGAGAAATTTGAAGCAACTCCGCCTGGGACAAGCATGCGAATCCCGATCTATCCCGGCACCGGCATGGTCTTGACCAGGCATTAAGTGCATCAACTGGCGGCGGCGAAGATGGTGGCCAATTTCCGCTGGCCGCCGTTCTTCATAATGTCAGCCAGCGTGTAGCGGCTCAAAGAATCCAGGAACGCCTCCAGCGCCTCCTTTAGCATTCCTTTCAGCGCGCAAACCGGCGCAATCTTGCAGGTGTTTGTTTGGCGGTCAAAGCACTCCACCAGCCGCATGTTCGGCTCGGCGGCGCGCACCACGTCACCGAGCCGGATCAGGCTGGGCTCGCGATGCAGCGTAATGCCTCCCGAACGGCCCGCGTGGATTCTGACATAGTCATGCTCGGCCAGCGTTTGCACCACGCGCACCAGATGATGCTTGGAAATGCCATAGGCCTGGCTGATCTCCTGCGTGCGCACAACGCGGTCCGGATGCGTGGCCAAGTACACCAGCGTGCGCAGCGAATAATCGGCATGTAAGCTCAACTGCATGCCTTCATGTTATCGCCGGAGAAAGGCATCCGCATAAATATCGCGCGACGCCGCGCCCGCCAAAAAGATTTTCTTCCTTAGCACCTGCACCGCCGCCGGCCCGCCGCAAACGAAAGCGCGCCATCCGCTCAGCCGGGGCAAACGCGCCAGCAGCACGTTCTCAATCGGCCCGTCTTTCTGAAGCACTGCGGGCGTGTATTCGAAATTCGTATGCGTCTCGGCCATTTGCCTGAGTTCATTCACCAGATAAAGGCCGCCCTCTGTCGCGGCGCCGTGAAACAGATGGATCGGGCCCGTGTGGCCTTGCCGCAATGCATCGCGAATCACTCCATAAAGCGGAGCGAGGCCTGTTCCCGTGCCAGCCAGAAGCAAGGGCTGTTCCGGCTGGCCGGCAACATAGAAGCAATCGCCGTAAGGGCCGGTTATTTCAGCGCGGTCACCCGGCTGCGCTTCGTCGTGAAGCCAGCCGCTCATCTGGCCGCCCGGCACGCGGCGCACGTGAAGCTCCAACTCCCGCTCTTCCGAAATGCCGGCAATGGAATAACAGCGCGCCAGCTTTCCGCCCAGCACCAGGCTCACATATTGGCCGGCGCGGGATTCCAGCGCTGTGTCACAGACCAGCCGCACCCGAACCACGTCCGGGCTGAGCCGCTCCACGGCGCCAATCGAAGCCGCGCAAGTTGCAGCGCCATCCGCGCGCGCTATTGTCAGGTCCGAATCGGGCAGGCAAACGCACGGCAGAAAATAACCCTGCCGCTGCCAGGAATCCTTCAGGCCGTATCTGGCCCGCTCGGGCACTGTCCCGCTGGTTGCCTGCATCATGCATGCGCCGCAAACGCCCGTTTTGCAGGAGTGCGCGGCTTCCACGCCTGCGGTGAGCAGCGCATCCAAAACCGATTGCCCTGGAGCGACGGGGTACAAACGCTCCTGATAGCGAATTTCGGGCACGCCGTGTTTACCGGTTCAAAACATCGGTGCGCGTCGACTCGGCAATGGCCGCCACCCGCGCAATCAGAGCCGGCGGCAAACTCAATTCCGCAAGGCTTTGGCCCAGCAGCTCCACCACCGCGTCGAAGTGCGAATCGTTCAGGCCCAAGGCCGCCAAGCGCGCGTGGCCCGTCCGCAAGTCCTTGCCCGTGTAGGCTGCCGGCCCGCCAAACGCCATGGTCAAAAAGCCCTTTTGCCGGGCAATTTGCCGGTCCATATCGGCATCGTCGAAGAATCTGCTGATGCGGTCGTCCGCCAGTACTTTGCGGTAGAAGACGTCAACGGCGGCGTTCACCGCCGCCTCGCCGCCGAGCTGTTCGTAGAGAGAAGTGGAAGAATCCATAAAAGATGCATATAGAATGCATGTTTTATCCCGGCTTTGTCAAGCGGTTCAAATCGCCAGGTTCGCCTGCAGCCGGATGAGTTCGCAGATTTCCGAAGCGGCCGCCGCGTAATCCCGCCGCCGCTCCAGCACTTGCGCCAGCTTGTCATTCAGGCTTTCAGAAAAAGTGTGCTCGGCGTGGGCGGAAAAGCCGCCGGTAAAGGCGATGGGCAGAACCGGCAATCCGGCCGATTTGGCCGCGGCCACTTCTTCCGACGTCCGGCCCGCGGGCGAGCCTCCGATGCTGATGAGGACATCGGGAACGCGCCCAATCGTCTCCATGAAAACAGCGCGCACGCCGCGGCTGGCGCGCATTGATCCCAGAATCACCACCGGGTTGGGCGGGGGCTTTTCCGCGTTCTTCCGCATAGCCGCCGCATTGCCAAACTGGCTCAGCATCTCCAGTTGGACTTCCGCCAAGCTGCTCGAAAGCTGATCCAGCAGGCTGCTGCGGCCAAGAACCACGCGAAAGCGCTGCTCCGCCATGGCGTGAGCCAGAAACCCGGCGAACTTTTCGTTGATGTCTGTTTGCTGCTTGTCCAGCCCGCGATTTGAGCCGACAATCCAGACGCAGGGAGCATCGTCGCTGATGCGGTGACTCAAAGGCGCCAGCTTGCGCGCGGCCGCAATGGCCTCCAGCCAGTGAGCCACGCATTCAGAGCGGTCCTTGAGCAGGACGCCTGCGGCTGTCTTGCGCGCAATCTGATCGAAGAAACGGCCCACATCGCCGGCATCGGAAATCTCCATGGCTTGCAGCAAGCCGTAGATCACTGGCAGGTCCATCTTGGTGAAGCCGGAATGACAAAGCGGCAGAACCTGCTTGGCCGCCATGACACCGTAGCCCGCTTCAATATTGATCCAGGGCCGGGTGCTGGAGCTGTGCGAAAACAGCACAATCACAATCTGGGAATTGGTGAGCGCTTGCTGAATTTCAGCCAGCCAGTTTGTCCCCAGCGCAATCTCGCCGGCCAGAAAAACCTGCACCTGGTTGCCGAATGCCCGCGCCAGTTCCGCCTTCACGGCAAAAGCGATGGGGGCTTCTTCATGGACGTGGGAAACAAAAAGCTGCATGGGCGAACTCCGTCAAAGTTCAAGTGTGCCACCACTCAGCGGCAAGCCGAATTCAGCGTTTGCAGGGACGTCACGTTGACACTGGCCGGGTTCGTCTTTGTCAGAACGCCGCGCACCACAACCCGCTCTCCCAAATGCCGCGAGGGCTGAAACGGAGACAATCCCAGCAGTTCGAAGACTTGATTGCCCAGGGGCATCTCGGCTGCTTTGCGCAGAGCAATGGAATTCGATGCCTGCGAATCAACCACAGCGGGAGCGGTCGCGCGCGTCAACCGCCAAGGCGCAGCGGCGCTCAGGCATCCTTGCGTTTCAATCACCGGCAAGCCTTTGGAATTTTCGGGCAACTTGCCCGCCACTTCGCTATCCACGGAATACTGCACGAACGGGGAAAACATTTCATCGGTGCTCTTATTCTGGTCGAGAAAACGCACTTCCTCGCCGGGCGCCGGATTGGCCGTGTTGGCGGAGGAATTGTCGTAATGGGCGGTGATCACCATTTTGCCGCCAGCGGGAACCAGCAGCGGCGTCTTTAGCGAATAGGCCAGTTGCCAGCGGAAGTCGAACTTTGGAATGGTGAGCAAAGTTTGCTGGCGTCCGTCCGGATAAATCACTTCGAAGCGGAAATCTTTGCCGCGAAAATGCGCATGCGGATGCAGTTGGTAAATGGTCACGGGGCGCGTGAAAGCGGTGATGGCGATTAGCTCATAATCAGCGGCGCCGGGCGGAATGGCGGGCAGCGCCACGCGGGTTCCTTCGGCTTTGATGCCGGCGCTATCGGTCAGCAGTTCTTTTCCGTTGGCCACGATTGTTTCCGCAGACAAAGGCACGCGATAGATCTGGTGTTTGGGCACGGTGTCGCGAAACCAGAAGGCGACTTGCGAGCGGTCCGTGGCCTGCTGGCCATGGCCGGCGTAGTGAATATTGAAGTTAATGTAACGGTTCGGGCCGGCTTTCAAAAGCTTGCCGCTGTCCGGGCCGTAGGTTTCCAGGCCGCCTCCGGGCGTGTAAATGGCCAGCATGTCAATGGCGGACGGGTTAGAGGCGGAGGTCACAGCAGGCTTCACCCCTGAGGCGGCCGAGGCAAAGCCCATGCGCTGGGAGAGCATTTCCAGGCCGTCCACGTCGGCGGCTGAGACGCCCGGCGGCAGTTCCACCTCCGTAATGGCCATGTGATGGACGACGCTGGCATTCCCGGGCCTGGTTTCGCACGCGGCCACCCATTTGTCTTCTGTCAGCGGCAGCTTCACCAGAAAGCGCAAATACGGCATGTCGCCATGCGCGGGAACGGTGACGTCGCGGTTCATGGAGACAATCAAATCGGGCGGCCGGCCTTCGGCATTGGTCAATTGGGGCTGATCAGCAGTGAGCGTAGGAGAATCGGTACGGTCATTCTGCGCGCCGCCTTCAACCCAGGCGCGCAGCGTCGCAATCTGCGCATTGCTGAGCCGCGGATCATTGGCGAGCGGCAGACTGTGCGCGGCGTCGGGCGGCCAAGGGGGCATCTGGCGCGACGTCACGGCCTGTTCGATGGCCTTGGCCCACGGACGCACCGCCGCATAAGAGGTGAAGGGCAGCATGGCGGCTATGCCGCCGGACTGGTGGCAATGGACACAGCGCTGGCGCAGGATGGGCGCAACGTCGGCGGAAAAGCTTATGGTCTTGTTCGTTGCGGCGAACGAAGTTTTGAGGCAGAGGCAAATGGCGCAGAGGCAAATGGCAACGATCCGCAGCCAGCCGTTTCGCAGGCTCACATAGCCAACGTTAACAGGCTCGGCCATTATTCTCTGACTTCGTGGAAACCCGAAACAGAAATTCGCGATTCGCAGGCTTGCGTCTTGACATTGAGCAGAATGCCGGTCTGGCCTGCCATCTTGACCCTTACCTTGGTTGCACAGATATCTGTTTCCGTGAAGCCGGTGCGGCTGAGCCAGTCGGTGGTGACGGCGGTTCGCTGGCGCGGCGCCAGGATCACTTGCGGCGATCCTTTCCCGTCCATGTTCACTGTGGTGTTGAGATAGACCTTGGTGGGCATGTCTCCGCGTCTCACCCGGCTTGATTGCTGGTCAGTTCCGTCTGCCCTCTGGAACAGCAGCTTTGCCATTTCCAGACGGCAGGTGTGATTGCCAGCATTTTGGAAAATGAGTTCGTTGTAGACGTGGCCCATGCCAGCTCCGCTTGGGCCGAGGCTGGAGCGGATATCGTGCGGCGTGCAGGAAGAAGGTTCAGCGGATTTTGGTCCGCCTTGTGCGAGCGCAATGAATATAAGAGGCAACCAAATCACTTATTGCACTACGATAACCTGTCCCACCGCTGCCGCCGCTGAGTAAACATTATTCCCCGGCTGCGTGGCGATCACGCCGCAATTTCCGCGATTCAGCAACGTCACCACGTTCCCTGAGATGCTGCAATTTCCATTTGGCACAATCACGTAGGTGATGGGCAGGCCGGAACTGGCGGTGGCGCTGACTGTCAAGGAATTGCCTACTGGCTGAGGCGCAATGGGATTAAAGGTGATGGTCTGCGCTTGCGGCAGATTGACCACGATAATTTGCCCCACCGCCGGCGCGGCTGAATAAACGTTGTTGCCGGGCTGGTTGGCCACCACGCCGCAGTTTCCGAAATTCAAAAAAGTGACCACATTGCCGGAAACGCTGCAATTTCCATTCGGGATAACGCTGAATGTGACCGGCAGGCCGGAACTGGCCGTGGCGCTGACCGTCAGCGTGCCGCCCACACTTTGTGACGGAATAGGCTTGAATGTGATGGTCTGCGAGGACGAGCTGTTCACCACCACAATCTGCCCGACGGCTGGCGCCGCTGAATAGCTGCTGTTGCCGGCCTGGTTGGCGATCACGCCGCAATTGCCCACGTTCAAGAAAGTCACCACGTTGCCCGCAATGCTGCAATTGCCGTTCGGGACAAGGCTGAAGCTGACGGGCAGGCCGGAACTGGCCGTGGCGCTCACTGTCAAGCTTCCGCCCACCACCTGCGCGGGCAGGGGATTGAACGTGATGGTCTGCGGCTGAACGGAAGCGGTCTGGCCGGAAAGAGTAATGGCCACCAGCGCGACATCGCGATTGGACGGCAGCGTCAGGCTGCTCAGCGTTTTCGCGGAGTTGAGCGGGAAGGTGTAGGCATAAACATTGCACGCCAAGGCCGATGTTCCAGATGACGGGCTGATGCGGTAAGTCATCGCCAGCGCGGTGGTTTCGCCCGGATAGTTTTGCGGGTTGCACCAGTCACTGACGCTCTGGGTGAAGCTGGTGGTGGTGCCGTCGGTGTAGGTGACGGCGAACGACTGCGCAGGCTGATTGCCGTTGACGCCCGCGCCTGCCAAATAAAGGGATTGGAAATTTCCCGCAGGCAGGGGAACGGTTATGCTGGAAACCGCATTGGCCAGGCCGGGGGTGCCGAAATAAAACGGTTCGCCCAGGGCAATCATGGAAGGACCCAGCAGGTTGGCCGAATAGGCCCAGCTCTCCGTGTCAAACCCGCCGTTGCTGGGCGTCATGTTGTTCAGGAAGATTCCATACACGTTGGCCACCGAGGCCAGATTGACGGCCACCGGTCCGGGCAATGTGGAGACGCTTAGCGAGATGGCGATGGATTGCGACATGACCCCAGAAGTGGCAGTAATGGTGACTGTGGCCGGTGCCGTTGTCACGGCGGCGGTGGAGGAAGCCGTGAATGTCACGGTGGAGCCGCTGGAGCCAGAAGCCGTGAAGTTCGCGCTGACGCCGGCGGGCAAACCGGAAGCGGTGATGCTGACCGCGCCGCTGAACGAACCCACCGGCGTCACGGTAATTTGGGTGCTGGCGGACGAGCCCGGCACCACGCTCAGCACCGGCTGAAACGCGGACAATGTGTAAGAGGCAAAGCTGGCGGGCAGCAATCCGTACACCTGCAACTGGCTGTCGGACGCCAGAAACACTTTGCCGTCGGCCACCGTCGGCGTGCCGTATTTTTGCGATCCGCCTGCGCCGTCGCGGGCGGGATTTTGCAGGCTGGTCCACAACGGTGTCGTCACGTTGGACGCATCGTATGCGTACAGGTACTGAATGGGGTTGCCTTGATCCCGCACCCAGTCGTCCACCCAGACAATTCCGTTGCTGCTGCCGTTGGCCGATACCGACGGCGTTGCGCCCAGGAAGGTGCCTGTGTAATAGCCGCCGCCTGCGCCCGGTTCGGTGTAAGAACCCTGCGAGGAAAGACTCAGCGAAGGCGCGCCGCTGGCCGGCACGGTCAGGCTGTACTGCTGCATGTTGGAGTTTGCGCCCCAAAAATAAATGCTGCCGTTGAAGTAGGCGGGAATGCCCCAAATTCCGTATGGATAGGTGCCGAACGAAAATTCCTGAAGCACCTGGTCAGACGATGTGTTGTAGCCGCCCAGGTTATCGCGGTTCAGCAGGTACAGCTCGCCCGCTTTGCTTAATTGAACCGCCAGATGCGGGTAGGCGGCGCTGGCCTGGTTGGGCAGCAGCAGCGTGCCCGCCGATCCCAGATCGACATCACCCGCCGTCAACTGGGCCTGCGTGTTGGGCGTGAAGGTGTCGGTAATGGGCTGCGATCCGCCGGAGAGGCTGAGATTCAGCACGCTTTCCGCCCAATCGTTGTTGGAGTCGAAACTGCCATTGCCGGTGGCCACAAACATGCGCGGAGCGGTGCCCTTGCCGTTTGGCAGATTGCCGCTGGCGCCATAGTTGTCAGCCGCCAGACCCGCGCCGCTCATCCAAACGCCGGAAGACGCGCCATTGGGGCTGCTGAGGAAGACAAAGTTCTGTTTCAAGGTGGTGGCGTTGTAACCCATTACCCAGCCATGCCACGGGCCAGCATCGCAATGCGAGCCCCAGCCCATATAAACAGAGCCGTTCAGATAAAGCAGGCCGGGGCGCTGGTTGTCCCACTTCGGGTCGAATGAGACGGTGCCGTTGACGCTGCCATTGCCCGTGCCATTCACGGTGGCGCTGATGGTAGTTGGGCCGCCAAACTGTTCCGCGCCAGTGGTGATATCCAGCGCATGCAAACGCTGCACCGGATAAGTGCCTTCGTAGGTCATGGAAACGACATAAAGGGTGCCGGTGGTGGCGCTGGTGTAGTTAATGACGGGCGTTCCGGTGATTCCATACTCAGCGGCATCGATGTCGCCGCAGCCGGTGTCGCCTTGCGGATCGGGGATGGCTCCGGCCGCTGCGCCATGCGCCTGATCCAACAGGCTGGCCTTCCACAGCACGGCTCCATTGGCATTCGCGTCCAGGGCATACACGCTGTCGTGTTCCGTTGCGACATAGACGACGCTATGATTCACGCCGCCAATGGTCACGCTGGAAACGTACAGGGGCTGCGCCAGCGCGCGGCCGTCCAGGTTCGCCGAATAGAGCTTGCCAAAGCTGTTGGCGGCGGAGACGTTGGCCGGAGTCAGCGTTGTTTCGGTTAAATTCTGGCCGGTGCGGCCAATGTCGTTATGCTGCGTTAGGACGTTTGTCTGCGCGAATAAGGAGGCACTGAGAAACAGGCAGGCACACGAATAGCCAGCCGCATGAAACTTGCTTTTTAACATCTTGGTGAACCTTGATGGTCCCATTGGAGAACACAATTCTCAATGACTGACCCCTGTCTATCCGTACTGGCCGTACGGTTATTCGTAGAAGTTCCTGTGCGTGTCGCTAAACTCAAAGAGTCCCCAACTCAACGGAGTAAGAGTCTTTGCAGAACCTGTTAGTAATGAAATTCGGCGGCACCAGCATGGGCAGCGCCGACCGCATGCGCGTGGCCGCTGATCTGATTGGGAAAGAGCAAAAACAGGGCCCGGTGGCCGTGGTTGTCTCCGCGATGTCGAAAGTGACCGACTTGCTGCTGGAGACGCTGCGCCGCGCCGAAATGGGCGACCGCGCATCGGTGGAGGCAGCCATTGAAACGCTGCTGGCGCGCCACCTGGACACGTGCGGCCAGTTGCTGCTGAGTGATGCGGCGTTCGAAGATATTCGCCAGCTCATCAACGAATTCCGGCGCATTGCCAACGGAGTCCTTATGCTGGGCGAACGGCCGCCGCGCTCGGTGGACGAGGCCATCGCCATTGGTGAGCGTCTGTCCTCCACGCTGCTGGCGCGCTATATGGAATCGGCCGGAACACCGGCGCGCGCGGTGAATGGCGCGGACCTTATCGTCACCGATGCGGTGTTCGGCAACGCTTCCCCGCAAATGGATCTCACGCGCGAAAAATGCCTCGCGCTGCTGCTGCCCGATCTGCGCAGCGGCGTTGTGCCCATTGTCACCGGCTTCAACGGCGCAACCGCCGACGGCCGCCCCACCACGCTCGGGCGCGGCGGTTCTGATTTTTCGGCGTCCATTCTCGCCTCCGCGCTGGACGCACAGGAACTCTGGATCTGGACCGATGTCGACGGCATCATGACGGCCGATCCGCGCCTGGTGAAAGACGCGGCCGTGCTGGACGAAGTCACCTATGCGGAAGCGGCCGAACTCGCCTACAATGGCGCCAAGGTTTTGCACCCGCGCACGCTGGCCCCGCTGGCGGAAAAACGCATTCCGGTGTGGAGCAAAAACAGCTTTGCGCCGCACAAGCCCGGCACCAAAATCGTTTCGCATTTCGACGAACCAAAAGGCGCGCGCGCCGTGACGTCCATGTCGAACGTGGCGCTGATTTCGATGGAACCGGCGAACGCGCTGCTGAGCGGCACGCGCCTGATGGCCCGGGCGCTGGATGCGCTGGCGCTGGCGAATGTGGAAATTCTGGTCTTCACCAGTTCCAGTTACCGGCAGAGTTTCTGCTTCCTGATTCGCAAGCAGGATTTAACGGCCGCGCTGGAAGCGCTGGAGTCGAATTTGTCGATTGAACTGGCGCATGGGTATTTGAAACCCATTGAGGTGGATGAGAACGTGGGGCTGCTGGCGGTGGTGGGCGAGGGGATGCGCGGCACGCCGGGTTTGGCGGGGCGGGTTTTTACGGCTATCTCGCGGGAGGAGGTGAATATCATCGCGATTGCTCAAGGCTCCAGCGAGCTGACTATTGGGATTATTGTGCGGGTGGATAAGCTGGACCGCGCGGTTCGGGCGGTGCATGAAGAATGCCAGTTGGGAAAGATTGTGGCAAGAGTCTAAGCACGGAAGTCAGCATGCTATTTTGCATTCAATGTTATTTGCTCGCTGCTTCCTCATTTTCCTGTTTGCCACATTTGCCGCTGCATCGACAACCGACGTTTCCCGCACATTTGCCCTTTTGAAGGAAGGCGAGCAAATGTCTCCCGCGAGTGCGGAGGATATCGAGACCAAGCTCGTGCGCAAACCAGACGACCTTGACAATCGAATCCGGCTCCTCGCTTTTTACGCAAGCCAGCGAGGCAGCGGCACTCCGGAAAATGTGCGTTCGGCGCGCCTTCGCCACATCACTTGGCTGGTGGAGCGCGAACCAAAGGCAGCGGTATTCAACGTTGCCACAAGGGTATATGCATTGCAGTCGGTCGGCGGTGCGCTCGCCGATCCGGCTGGCTTCCAGGCCGTCAAGGAGATCTGGCTTTCGCAAATCCGCGCGAACCCATCTGACAAAGAGATTAAGGAAAATGCAGCCACCTTTACTGAGATTCAAGATCCCGAAACCGCAGAGAATCTGCTGACCGAATTAGGCAACACGCGCTGGCTAGGCCAGGTTTACGCGAAAGCGATACTCGGAATTGTTGCCTCTGACTATATATCCAGTGATCCGATTTTGGCGGACGAGAGCCGCAGGAACGCAGCGTTTGCCAAGCGTGCGTTGGCTCAGCTCGAAAGCTCGCAGGATGCCCGAATGCTTGGAGGCGCAGCGTTCACACTCTGCCGCGACGGAGGCATTCTCTACGCGGGCGATAAGCTGAATTTCGATTACACACCTCTGGCAAAGCAACTACTGGCCAGGGCGGAATCCATTGACCCTGCCAATGCCGATGTATTCTCTGTTGTGCCGGAGTTGCCCAAAAAAGGCGAGCGTCCGACGCCAATCGTCAGGATCGGGGGAAACTTCGCCGATAAGAACTTGCGGAGCCGCGTGTCGCCGTCCTACCCGCCGCAAGCAAGGGCCGCCGGGGTGCAGGGAGACGTGCTTGTCAACATTCTTATCGGACTCGATGGCCACGTTATCAGGGTCGCGCCTGTGAGCGGCCCGAATGAGCTGCGCGACGCCGCGATCAGTGCCATCAAAGAGTGGACGTATTCACCCACCCTTATAAATGGCCGAGCTGTTTATGTCATTACGCAGGTTGTGGCGCATTTCAGGCTCTAACTGCGCCCGCTCAGCGCGAAGCCGTATAAGCCGCAATATCAATCAAATCCTCATTGCTGAGCTTGCTCACCACCGGCTTCATCAGCTCTGACCAAGTCCCCTTGCGCGTGCCCTGCTGAATGTCGTAAAGCTGCCTTGCCACGTAACTGGGCGAACGGCCGGCGATTCCGGGCACTGGCCCCATGCCCTTTAAATCCGCCCCATGACAGATTCCGCACGGGGTCGTTTTGCCGCCGCCATTCTTCACCAGCAGTTCGCCCTTGTGAATGCTGCCCATCGGCGCATAAGCGATAAAGCCGGAATGCGGATCGCGCAGCGCTTCGGTGTCTTCCGGCTTCAAAGGCATCTCAATCAAGCGCTGCCCCAGCGGCTCCGTGCCTTGGCCTTCCAGCGGCAAATACATTCCCACCGAAGTCTTCACCTTTGGAATGGTCGCCGTCTCCACCACCTTGATCCACGGCGTGCCTTGCGCATTCCACGGCATCTTGGCGAAATACTCGGCGGCGTCGCGAATCTGATCGTCGCTCATGTTTTTGGCAAAGCGAATCATATTGGCCGTGTTCTTTTTGCGCGGATCGGCGCTGCTGCGCAAACCGTTCTTGAAATCGTTCATCGTTTGAATGAAGTATTCAACCGGCAATCCCGACACGCCCGCATTCTCCGGCCGCCCTTTGCCATTCGGGTAATGGCAAAAGCTGCAGGCCATGGCATTCGGCTGGCTGCCATGCGCCACAATCGGCGGCATTGCCGGATGATCGCCCGGAAACCAGTCGGCCGGCCCAAATGGATTGCGAATCTGCGCAATCGTGAATGCCAGCGGGCTGCCTTCAATATGGTGCTCACTCAAATCCGGAGCACTCGGCGTGGACGGCGGCTGCGGCGGCTCCGTTCCATACGCCCATGCGGGCACCTTGCCGGCTTCTTGTGCCAGCAACACCACGGAAAGCACGACCACCGCCAGAAAACAAGTAAACTTCATCGGCCTTCCAGCTTATCAAGCGATAGCCCAAAGAGAGGAAAAACCTCATTGCATCCGGCCAGGCGGCTGTCTAATATGCGCCCACCCGCCCGCTCTCATTCAAATAGAAGTACACTAAAGTTCAGGGTTGGCGGTTAGTTTATTTGAGCTACACATGCTAACCCCAAAAGGGGTGTCCATCATGAATCGCGAGTGGCATTTGCCAGCTAAGGTCCTTACCGGGATGTGCACGCTGGCTCTGAGTGCGTTTTCTCAGACCTACACGGTCTCCGCCAAGCCCGGAGCCCTGAACTTCATCCAAGGCGCTGTCTCCCTGAATGGCGACCCCGTCTGGCGCGCCAACCTCAAAACCACCTTCCTGAACGCCAGCGACGTACTTTCCGTCGAAGACGGCAAGGCCGAAGTGCTGCTCACGCCCGGCGTCTTCCTTCGTCTGGGAGATCATTCTCAGGTGCGCATGATCAAGCCCTCCCTGGTGGAAACCCAGTTGGAAGTCGTCTCCGGCGAAAGCATGATCGAAGTGGACGATTTCGTCCCCGGCAGCAGTATCGCCGTCATGGATCACGGCTCCGTCACCACCCTTACCAAAGCTGGTCTTTTCCGCTTCACCGAACACAGCATCGCCGCGCTGGACGGCAAAGCCGACGTCGCTTTCGGTAACCGCAAACTGACGCTGAACAAAAACCGTGAGGTCCAGATTGACGACACGCTGAAAGCGGGCAAAGTGGATTTGAATCAGCCCGATGAACTCTACGCCTGGAGCAATACCCGCGCCCAGTACAATGCCGCCGCCACTTACGCCGGTTCCACCGCCGCTTACAATTCCGGCGGATACGGCTTCAGTTCCTATAGTTCGCCCGGCTGGTATTGGGCTTCGGGCTTTAACTCTTATATGTGGCTGCCCGGCAACGGCGCGTTTTACAGCCCATTCGGCTGGGGCTTCTACGGTCCGGGTCTGGTCGCCTACGCTCCCGTCATGGGCGTGCCTTATTATGGCGGCTACGGCTATGGCAGCAGCTACTATCCCGTGACCACTGGCAAGCCGGTAAAAGCGCCCGCCACAACGGCTGCTCAGTTGACCGTCCCGGTGAATCCGAACAACGTCGGAGTATCCAGCTTTACCGCTGTTTCACCCGCCGCTCTCAATTCGGCGCGCATCCAAATGCAGAATTACACCAACTTCTATGGCTTGCACACCGCCAATGGCAGCACGCCCGCCATGCTGCGGAACGGCACCAGCTTTTCCAGCATGCAAGCCGCCTCACACGCAGCTGCGGCCAGCGCCCGCGAAGTGGCGGCTTCCCATTCCGCTGGTGCTGCTTCTTCCGCTGGTTTCACTTCCGCTTCTCCCTCAACTGCCAGCTTGGGTGGCAGCCGTGGCAGTAGCTCGGGCATGAGTTCCATGTCGCGCGGCAGTTCCGCCGGCAGCGTCAGCGGACATGCCAAGTAACGATCCTTAAGATCCAGTATGCACCCGATGGAGAGCCGCTTGTCGAGATGTGCGGCGATGGGATCCCTTCTTTTTATAAACACATTCGCCGCAAGCGCACAGAACACGCAGGCGGTACCATTAAGCTGCGAGAATGCTGGGCACTCCTATAAGGAACTGCATAGCGGGCTAGCGTATCCTCCCCGTGCCTGGGTGTTCAAATCAAATGATGGTAGAGAAATCTTTTACGACGAAGACGTCATCAGCGTACCCAGGGGACGCAACGGAATCGGCAGGTTTCAGCAGGGTGATCGGCGAGGTTTAGATTCCTCGGTTTATGGTGACTTCTGTGTGCTCAACGTCCCAGGGCGGGTCACGGCAGCCATATTTGCCGATGGCTCAGCCTATGGGGACCGCAAGCTGATTGCTGCTATAGAGTCGCAGCGATTGAAAGAGGAGCGCCAGTACCTGCATGTCGAGATGCGCCTCTGTGAGCTTCTGAAGCAAGGTGCGGATTATGCACAAATATCTGCAAAGCTGAAGTCGGAGCAAACCGGATATGATCCTGCTGTCGAACTGGTAACGCAGGCACTTGATCGGACCCAGGTATTGCGCGGCAGGTCAAAGATTGGGCTAAACGTCCCTGCTGTGTTCAGGCGTCTCAGCAGTCGCCGCCACCTTGCCATGGGAGAACCGGTGAGGGATGAGAATGGAAACCCGTATGTCAACGATTCGGAAGCTGACGTAGTGTGCGATGCCACCGAAAAGTAATTGCAACCACCCGGCACCAATCAAATGAAGTTGCTCTTGCATGCATTATTTACTGAAATCCGAACCTGAAGTTTATTCAATCGACAATCTGCTCAAAGATGGCGAGACCATTTGGGACGGCGTCACCAACCCCACCGCCGTCAAAAACCTGCGTGAAATGCACCAGGGCGACCATCTGGTGATTTATCACACCGGTGGCGAACGTCAAGCCGTCGGCACCGCCACGGTGGTCTCTGTCGATGCTTCCGATCCCAAAGTCCCGCTGGTCAAAATCAAGGCCGGCAAAAAACTCGCCCAGCCCCGCACCCTGGCCGACATAAAGGCGCATAAACTCTTCGCCGATTCCCTGCTAGTCAAAATCGGCCGCCTCTCCGTCGTCCCGCTAACCGAAGCTCAATTCGAATGGCTCACGAAAGCCTGACGAACTCCCCCGCCGCCTCGTGAACCCGATGAATCGCCTCGCCAAACAGCGCCGGGTCTCCGCCCACCGCAATCCGCATATGATCCGCCGCGCCAAAGAAATGCCCCGGCGTCACCACCGTCTCATACTTCTGGCGTAAGAACTGACAGAACCCCTCCACCGAAAACTCCACGCGCGGAAAAATCACCGTGCCCACCTGCAGCGGTTCTGCAATTAATTCCGGAGTCGCGGCCAGAAACTCATTCACCAGCGCCGTATTTTTCTGGAGCAATGCACGCGACCACGCCGCAATCTGAGGCAGTTTTGCCAGCGCCACGCAACTGATCTGGTCCGTCACATAAGGGTTATTCACGCCAAACAGATCGTTCAAAAGCTGCATCTTGCGCGTCAGTTCCGCATCCGCCAAAACCCAGCCGCAGCGCAGCCCGCTCAAGCCATAAACCTTCGTCAGGCTGTTGGTGGAAATGAATGGAGCACCCAGATGAAAGGCGCTCTTCGGAGCGCGGTTGCCCAGCAGATCCAGATAAACTTCATCCACCAAGACGCGCGCGCCCGCTTTTTCCGCCAGCGCACCAATGGCCTTCAAATCCTCATCACTCGTTAGACCGCAGCTTGGGTTATGCAAATTCGTCAGCACAATCAGGCGCGTCTTCGGCGCAATCGCATCTTGAATCGCGCCCAAATCCAGCGCAAACTTGTCAGCCGCGCGCCGCTCCACAAACCGGATCACCCCGCCCAAATACTCCGCAGTCTCCCACATCAGCGGATAACCGGGATGCTCCATGATGACCTCATCACCTGGCTCAAGCGTCGCCGCCATCGCCAGCCAGTTCGCGCCCGACGTGCCCAGCGCCGTGGTCACGCACTCCACGCGCACGCCTTCTTTTTTCGCAATCGCTTCCTTCAGCGGCGGATAGCCATAAGCACCCGGCCCCGACAATCCGAAGCCTGAAAAATCCACGCCCAGGTCCTGAAGCGAATAACTCATCAAGCCGCTATTGGCCAGATTAAACTTCACGCCCGCGGTCTGCGTTTTCACCCACTCCATGTAAGCCGACCGCATCGTTCTTGCCGTCTTTTGCAACTTGTCTCCTTCGAAAAAGCCAATATGCTGGAATGCCCAGCAGCACAATTCCCAGCCCGATAAAACTATTGTCCGGGAAGTGATAAAACGTCGCCAGCACCACCAGCCAGCACGCCGCCACAAAGAAAACGGTGGTGAACGGATGCCCCGGCGTGCGATGCGCAAGCGCGGCCGGCAGCCGCTTGCGGAACACAAACAGCGAAGCGCCCGTTAACCCGAAAAAGATGAAATCAATGGAAACCACATAATTCAAAATCTGCTCATACTTGCCCGACAGCGCCACCACGCTGGCCATCACGCCTTGCAGCGCAATCGCCGCCACCGGAACCTGCGTCGATTTCGGCACCCAGGCAATTTGGGGAAAGAACAATCCATCGCGCGCCATGGCAAAAAACACGCGCGGCGCGGTCAGCATGCCCTGGCTCAAGAATCCCAGCGTGGAAACCGCAATCGCCGTCGCCATGAAGGCTGCGCCGCGCGACCCAATGGCCCGTTCCATCACCGTGAATGCCGGGGTGGTGGTGGCGGCCAATCCCCGCGGCCCCAGCGCGCGCAGGCAAACATAATTCACGCTCAGGTAAATCACCGTGACGCCGATGACGCCCCATAAAACCGCCGGTGCCAGATCGCGCTTCGGGTTCTTCATCTCGCCCGTCATGAAGCTGGCCGTCTGCCATCCGCCATAAGCAAACAGCACCGGAACCACCGCCGCTCCAAACGTCACCAGCAGGCTGAACGAAGCCGCCGGAGACGCGGCAGTGTGTGCCTCAATCGTTGCCGGAGACCGAAATCCAGCCACAATCAAAAACGCAATCGCGCCCAGCTTCAGCACCATCAGCACGTTCTGCACCGTGCTCCCAAAGCGCACGCCCAGGCAATTGATGGCGCTCAAAATCAGCAGCGTCAGCAAACCAACCACGCCGTCCGAGACGCCGAAATGCACAATTTCCCGCGCATACCGGGCAAACGTCACCGCCACCGCCGCCATGCCGCCCGTCTGCATCACCAGCAGCAGCGCCCAGCCATACAAAAACGCGACGGACGGATGAAACGCTTCCTGCAGATACGCATACTGGCCGCCGAGATTGGGCCGCAGCACCGCCAGTTCCGCATAGACAAACGCGCCCGCCAGCGCCGTCAATCCGCCCATGCCCCAGGCGCCCAAAATCAGCAGCGGCGTGTGGACTTCTCGCGCGACGACATACGGATTCACAAAAATGCCCGAGCCGATAATGCCACCCATCACCAGCATGGTGGCGTCGAAAACGCCCAGCCGTCGCGCCAAAGGTGCTTCCGTGAATGCCATTTAATTCCGCGCGGGTAAACCAATCGTAAATATTCGGGTCATTGACTGTGTATGCTGAAAGCCCTCAAGAATCCGCTGATCGCGTCCGCTATCCTGGCCGCCGCCTGTTTCCTGACGCCCGCGCCTGCCCACGCTGGCATCTTCATTTCCGTGCGCATTGGCCCGCCCGCGCTGCCCGTCTATGTCCAGCCGCCCTGCCCGCAGCCCGGTTTCCTGTGGACGCCCGGCTATTGGTCTTACACCGACGCCGGCTATTTCTGGGTGCCCGGCGTCTGGGTCGCGCCGCCGCGCGCGGGGCTGCTTTGGACTCCGGGCTATTGGGGTTATGCGGGCGGTCTCTATGGCTGGCACGCTGGCTATTGGGGTCCGCATGTTGGCTTCTATGGCGGCATCAACTACGGTTTCGGTTACGGCGGCTTCGGCTTCGTGGGCGGCGGCTGGTCCGGCGGCATCTTCCGCTACAACACCGCCGTCATGAACGTCAACACCACCGTCATCCACAACACCTACAGCGACCGCACGGTAATCCATAACACTACCATCGTCAACAACCGCATGGCCTTCAACGGCCCCGGCGGCATCAACGCCCAGCCCACGCCGCAGGAGCGCGCCTTTGAGCATGAGCAGCACGTCCAGCCCACGCCCAACCAGTTCGCGCACGAGCACACCGCCAGCCTGGACCGCAACCAGTTCGCCTCCGTCAACCACGGCCGCCCGGCTTACGCGTCGATGGATCGCGTGGGCGGAAACCGCTTCAACGAGCAGGCCCGTGCCGCCAACCAGCAGCAGCGCATCGCCCAGGGCATTCAGCACGGACAGCTAAACGCGGGCCAAGCCGCGCATCTGGAGCATCAGGAACAAGGCATCAACCACCAAGTGCATGCCGACCGCGCAGCCAACGGCGGGAAATTAACGCCGCAAGAGCACCGGCAAGTGAATCGCGAACAGAATCACGAAAGCCGCAAGATCAACGAAGACAAGCACGAAGAACACCCGAAAGAACGGCGATAACCTTAGTAAGCTACTGTTATGCCGAACACACACCAGCAAACCACGCTCGACTGGTCTGGCTGCCCGCTTGTTCGGCGCAAGAGCAAATCCGGACCATCCTCAAATACGCAACGGATAAAGGCTATCTTGAGCGCCCTTTCGCGGCGTGAAGATCATCTTTGACCACAGCACGCCCGCACCGCTGGCGCGCTTTCTCCCTGAACATGCTGTTTAGACCTGCGCCACGCTTGGATGGAGCAGACTCGGCAACGGCTAACCAACCCGCCGCTTCGTCCCCTTCTTCACGGCCGGAACCTGCGCAATCTGCGACTCCGTCTCCGTAGCCTTCGTCGCCGGCTTGCGCTGAGGCAATTCACCCAAACTCTTCTGCAAAGCCTGCATCAAATCAATCACGGGCGCCCGCTTCCTCGGCGCCTCCGGCGTCGCCGCCGCCAGCCCTTCGCGCTTGGCTTCAATCATCTGCTTCATCTTGGCCTGATACTCATCGTGATACTTCGAAGGATCAAAATCCGCCGCCAGGCCTTCCACCAGTTTCTCGGCCAGCGCCACTTCCTGCGGTTTCACGCTCACCTTGTCGTCATGCCCAAACTCCGGAACCTCTCGCACCTCTTCCGGATAAAACATGGTGTGCAGCAAAAGCCCGTGCTGGTTAGGCCGAACAACGGTGGTGTACTCGCGCTGATGCATCGTAATCTTGGCAATCGCGCTGTAGCCGGATTTCTTCATCGTCTCCAGCAGCAGTTGGTACGCCTTCTTTCCCGCCTCTTCCGGAACCATGAAATACGAAGAATCGAAATAAATCGGGTCAATCCCCTCCGCCTTTACGAATTCCAGAATCTCCATCGTGTCGCTGGACGCCGGCGCAATCGCCTTCACTTCCTCGTCATCCACGATCACGTAGCGGTCTTTTTCAACTTCAAAACCCTTCACCAGTTCGCTGCGTTCCACCAGCCGGTTGCATTGCGGGCAAAACGTCTGCTGCTTAATCCGGCCGCCGCAAACCTTGTGAATCTGGTTGAAACTCACCCGCTCCGTGCGCGCGGCAGCGAATAGCTTTATCGGGATTGTGATCAATCCGAAGCTGATGTAACCCTTCCAAACCGTTGAAGCCATAAAGAGAACTCCGTCTAGAAACAATATCGGAATCGAATGTTCTTTGCAATACCGCTTACAGTGGGACTTATCAAGCTCTTCATCTATTTCATCGGAAAACCGCGCGACCCGCACGCCAACGCCATCGCCGCCGAGTTCATCAAACGCACCACCCGCTACGCCGCCTGCGAAATGCGCGAGATCACCCCGGCCCGCTTCGACCTGTTCGAACGCCATCCCAGCGCGCGAAAAATCTTCCTCGACCCCGCCGGACGCACGCTCGATTCCGCCGCTTTCATCCAAATTGTCGAACGCGCCGAGCACGAAGCTCAGGACCTGGTCTTCCTCCTGGGCGGTCACGACGGTCTGCCGCCGCAATGGAAACCCAAAGCCGACCTGCTTCTCTCGCTCTCCGCCATGACCTTCCCGCACGAACTGGCCCGCGCCATGCTGGCCGAGCAGATCTACCGCGCCTTCACCACCCTGCGCGGCCATCCTTATCCGCGTTAAGGCACTTGCTCTTTCCGCCGCACCAAGCAGAGAGAATCAAGTTCCAGAGTCGGCCCACTCGACTTCGAATTCCCCGGGCGGCGAGTTCTCTTTTGCTTGCACGAACCGGAAAACCGGACGAGCCCGACATTGCGTTGCCGACTTCGCCCGAATTCGATCTCTGACGATTGCTTCCAATTCAGCGTAACGCCCGCTCGATCCGGGTAGGCCCGGGTGCGAGGACTGCGGCACCTCGCCACGATGGAATGCGGCCTCCCACTCAAGCCAGATGGACCATTGCTCCATCGCAAGCGCGAGCGTGCCTTGGTCAATCGCGGTGAGAACGAACGTGTCGGCGTAGTCCTGTTTGCTTTCGCTCCACTCGCAATCGTAATGATTCGGCTGGCCGCGGAATGCTGCGATGCCAGATCGGGGTCCGTCATAGTAATCCCAGACGGTGTAAACGGGTTCGAAAGCCATTGTTAGTGGAAAGCGGTTGACGGTTCTCCCCTATCTTTACAGGCTAGCCGACTCCATCCTTGAAACAAGCGCCTTTGGGCACGCCGAGCAGATCTATCGCGCCTTAACCACTCTTCGCGCTCGATTTACCGCCGAAAGTGGAATAGGCATACCTTGCCATGGCACAGGCGCGTGGTCTCCCCCGGGCGGAGGTCGTGCGCGACGTTCTGGTCTAAGCCCAACCCGCGAGTGCGGGCGAATACGTTGAGGTGCGGCCTGAGGCATGGGTGCATAAATTCCAAGGCCTGGAGTCAGCGTCACTCCCATGATGACTTCGTGATCTGTAAATCAGGTGAACACCATCCACGACAGCGTTAAGGTTCAGCCGCGCCAGAGGGAAACGCAGCTTAGTACCACACAAACCCATCCCTCTTCATAACCTGCGATACACTCGAACGGGCGGTCCCCTACCTTTGAAACTCAGTGCCATCGACTATGTCAGTCTCATCATCTACTTTGCCTTCGTCCTCGGCATCGGCTGGCTCGCCAAGAAAAACATCAAAAGCAGTTCCGACTTCCTCACCTCGCGCCACGCCGTCCCCGTCTGGATCACCAGCCTCGCCTTCATCGCCGCCAATTTAGGCGCGCAGGAAATGATCGGCATGTGCGCTTCCGGCGCGAAATACGGCATCATGACAGCGCATTTTTACTGGCTGGGCGCGGTCCCCGCCATGGTCTTCGTAGGCGTCTTCATGATGCCGTTCTACTACGGCAGCCACGCCCGCAGCGTCCCCGAATACCTGAAACTCCGCTTCGACGAAAAAACCCGCGGCCTCAACGCCATCACCTTCGCCATCATGACCATCTTTTCCTCCGGCATCAGCATGTACGCCCTGGGAAAGCTCTTCCAACTGGTCCTCGGCTGGAGTTTCACCGCCTCCGTCCTGCTCTCCGCCGTCATCGTTCTCGCATATACGCTCCTCGGCGGCCTCACCAGCGCGATCTATAACGAAGTGGTCCAGTTCTTCCTCATCGTCCTCGGCTTCGCGCCGCTTTCTTATTTCGCCGTCGAAAAAGCCGGCGGCTGGAGCGGCATTTCCGCCCGCCTGCCCGACGTCATGACGCACACCTGGAAATACGCCGCCCACTCCGCCGACAATCCCATGGGCGTGCAAATTTTCGGACTCGTCGCCGGTCTCGGCTTCGTGCTCTCGTTCGGCTATTGGTGTACTAACTTCCTGGTGATCCAGCGCGCCATGGCCGCCGAAAACATGGAAGGCGCGCGCCAAACCCCTTTATTCGCGGCCTTCCCCAAGATCTTCATGCCCTTCGTCGTCATACTGCCCGGCATCGCCGCCGTCGCGCTGATGAAAGGCGCAAGCGGCTACGTTCTGCCCATGAAAGACACCGGCGGCCCCGATTACGACCAGGTCCTGACCACGCTGATGGCGCAGTTTTACCCTTCCGGCATGCTCGGCATCGGACTCACCGCGCTCATGGCATCGTTCATGTCGGGCATGGCCGGCAACGTCACCGCCTTCAACACCGTCTTCACATACGACATCTATCAGGCCTACATCAACAAGCGCGCCAACGACAATCATTACCTCACCGTCGGCCGCGTGACCACCGTCGTCGGCATCGCGCTTTCCATCGGCACCGCCTATCTGGCCACCACTTTCAACAACATGATGGACTTCCTCCAGCTCATCTTCGCCTTCGTCAACGCGCCCTTATTCGCGACGTTCCTGCTGGGCATGTTCTGGAAAAAAGCCACCGGCCACGCCGCGTTCACCGGCCTGCTCACCGGCACCATCGCCGCCTCCATGGTTCACGGCATGACCGTCGCCGAAGGCAAAGGCGGCTGGCTGGGCGTCAACCTCAACACGTTCGTTTCCACCATGGCCCAGAATTATTGGATCGCCATCATCTCTTTCGGCGTCTGCTTCGTCGTCACCATCGTCATCAGCCTTCTGACCAAACCCAAGACCGACGCCGAACTGAAAAACCTGGTCTACGGCGTCACGGAAATGCCGCCCAAAGGCGACGCGCCCTGGTACAAGCGCCCCGGCCCCCTGGCTATTGTGGTCATTGTGGTGCTGGTGGCTGTGAACCTCATTTTCTGGTAGGAAAAATATGGATGATTTAAGACGCCCAACCGGATACCTGTTTACGCTGCTGGGCCTGATTTTGCTGGTGTACGGCTTGATTCGCCCCGAAGTGCGCGCGGCGCTGGATGCGCAAACCAACGTGAACCTGTGGTGCGGCGGCATGCTGCTGATTTTCGGAGGATGCCTGCTTTGGCTC
>Ga0209208_10000347_pt1 | contig 57755 bp, 46 predicted proteins | sample S1TSphfallax_3_FD_187694 | JGI IMG/M metagenome (GOLD analysis project Ga0209208, IMG submission 187694) | Host-associated microbial communities from peat moss isolated from Minnesota, USA - S1T2_Fd - Sphagnum fallax MG (SPAdes) (version 2) | ecosystem: Host-associated > Plants > Peat moss >... | reverse complement strand
CCTAAGTTAGCATGGGGTTAACCTTAGTACTAGAGGTACATAATACTATTATATATAGCCTATATAGATATATTAAGTATAGTATTTAAGTATGTATAAGTTTAGGCCATTATTTTTATGACACGTGTCCATGTTGTACACATTTAGTTGCATGTTAGTTGCACACACAACCGTATGGCCCAAAAATTATACAATACCAAATTTGTAGTTGCAAACATGACCAAGATAGTTACAAATGACAACCAGTTGCATGCCAGTTGCATAGTGACTGGTTGCAAATGACAAGATTTCTAGTAGTGACAATTTTATTTTTCTTAGCTTTATTTTATGATGGATTTATTGAATGTTGAAACCAAATGTGTTCAAATTAAATATTTTTTTTTCACAACATTATTGTTGATTTACTGATTATGATGGATTTGTTGTGGATAGAAAATGTTTGAATAATGTCACTTTTAAGAAGTTCATGGAATTTTTTGATTTTTTAATGAGATTTCATATATTAAAAATATGACACAATTTTTTTTGAATGGTGTTATAGTGGTCATAACTTGCCTTCTTTATAGGGTGCACTACAACTATTAAATTACAAAATCTTGTAGTTAATATAAATAATCCACCCACAATGTAATATGTATGAAATTGTTTTCATGTTAATTGGGGTTGGCATAAATTTTATCATAATAGATCTTCACCTTTAGATTTTTTGACTTCGATCATGTTACATTATGTTCAAAGCAAGATCTTGGATGTGATGACATTTGTGAATCTTTTGTTATGATAATATATGTCATTTAGAATTATTTTTTGAGATATGTATTCAAGTTTGTCCTCACAACAATTTTGTTGAGGTAGGTGTATTTAATATTATTCAAAACTTTTGTTGTAAGAATGAGTTTTTGTTTGTTGTGTTGTTTTCTTTTCATTCAAACTCATTTTAAAGTATGGAATGTTTTCTCTAATTATGCAAGTAGTCCATGTGTACATTATGACATGGTTTATGTGTCAAAAAATAAATAAAAATTTGTTGACATGGTGACATGTTGGGACACATTAAAGAATATTCAATCCACATCAAATGAATGTGTCAAAAGAAATTCCCTTTGATATTCTAAGGAATATTTTTATTTATTCACACTCACCTGTTCATGCTCACCTATTCACCAAATAACATCATTGCAAGAGAAGGGTCCACTAAAAAACAATGGAATATACCAATGATGGATTAAACAATTATGAATTGTATCTTACATGAAAACATAATTATAAATTGATTGATTAGAAGACTCATGTGAATGATACATAAAAATTGGATTTTTACCAATGTTGGGTAGTTTTTACTTTTATGAAAAAATCCCAATTCCAATTTTTAAAAAAACTTAATTTTTTATTTATTTTGACTTCATAGTTAAATAGAACTAAGAATCTAGTTCCAATTTTAGTTATTCAAAACAATTGATTTTGTTTTTGTTTTTGGTTTTGATTATGAAAATCAAACTTGGTTCTAGTTTGGTTCTAAGTAACTTGGATTGGAACTAGTAGTTAGTTGTTGATTAAATTTTAGATAACCCTTGATTTTTGTCTTTTTTTATTAAATTATTCCTCAAAATTTTTAATTCCAATTCTAGTTCCACACATTAATAGAACCAAAAACCCAATTAGAGGTTTGGTTCTTCAAATAATTTAGTTCATTCCAATTTTGGTTTTGGAACTAGTTCTTAAAATTAAATTCAATCATGGTTGAGTTTTTACTAACTAGATTTGGAACCAATGGTTATAACCTATTAAACTAAGTACCCACCCAACATTGGTTTTTCTATCATAGTCATGTTAGTCACATTAGATTTTCATAATGATATTGTGCTCTAAATAATAAAAGTTTAGGTGGTTCCTATTCTAAAATGTGATAATTTTCTATTCTATCATGAATTTACTTTGTTTTTCCAAAACATGTGCAATCTAATCATAGACAAATTCTTGATCTAGATTTGTATTTGATGTATAATGATTTGTCATTTTAAAAAAAACTATTGTGTCCCATGTATGAAATGTTAATTGATAACATTTATTTATAACTTCAACAAGTTAGTATCATAATGCATACCATGGCAAGTTTGCCATTTTGCTGATAAATAATTATTTCATTTTGAAGATTCCAAGTCAATTTTTTTTTAAACATTTAAAAAAAATGTTGAGTTTTCTTTATTATCAATTATCATGATATTGTTTTTAAAATGTTTTTAATAACCACTCAAAGATGAAATGACCATTAAATTTTGACAATCCCCTATAAAATGAACAAAAAATTGACCAATCTTTGAATTTCTTGTGAAGAAAACACATGGCCATTTCCATGTTAATTCCAAATCAATTATGAACTTCATTTTGTGGATACTCCACACCAAAGATTTATTTCAACAAAAAAAAGGATTAAAAAAATAATTTCAAATATTTTTTGTATTTTTTCCGGGGAAAAAACCAAAAATTCAATATCAAAAAATTGAAGAAAAAACCTTGGTCCACACAAAATTTTGTTTAGTTTTGAAACCAAGAAATAATGATTTCATTAGACCATACAAAATTTGTATTGTGACTTTATGTTTAATGCATAAATTTTCACCATGTTGCATTTCCAATCAATGGTAGAATAATGGGTTGGGAAATAGTCAACAATCAAATAACATGCGAAGCTTTTAATTCATATTTCAAAATTTACATTGTTCTTTTTATCTAAATTAAAAATTAAAAAGTATAAATAATGATGTTTTTATTCACAACATGAAGTTGTACACTTCATTTAAAAAATTGTGAAATGATCAAGGATAAATGTGCAAAACACAACATATCATATTTCAAACCTTGTTGTGCTTAAAAGTACAAAGACCAAACATCTTGTATTTTATTATAACAAACTTAATGTAGTTGACGTAATGTTGGAAAATTAATAATGTGCATATAATAATACTGATAATAATAATAATAATGCGTAATAATGAGAAAATTGAAAAAAAATTAAAAGGAAAAAAAATTCAAATTGTCTAATAAATAAATAGTTTCAAAAAGTGGGACATGTATCACATTTATTGGAGGAATTTTGAAAATTGATGACATTACAAAATGAGGAAACTTGATTATTACCTATGTGAGGGGGTTGCATGCTTCATCCTATTCGGCTTGCTAGCTGACTTACCTTACCTAATTGAAAGGTCACATCCATTCTATGACAAACATTAATGCATTTATAAGTAGTTAAAAGTTAAACCTCTCATAATGAGATCTAAATATAACCTAACTGAAAATTATTTCAAGAATATACATGATCATAACCAAGAACAAGAAAATTATTCCCACAAGCTTGAAGTAGTGGTAGTGTTTTTATTGTTTCAAGAACATGATTTGGAAGATGTGAAAGGCTCAATATTCTTGTTATGTTGTGACAATGTTTAAGTTTATTGCAATGAAGAAGGGGAATTTCGTTTGTGGCATAGGTAATAGTGAGATTGCTTTGACAAAAGGGTTTCCAAGAACTAGTTCTATGAACTTAAAGTAGGAGAACAAATTAATTGTGTAGTTTTGATTCAAAATTAAGCCACACAAATAGAGGACATGTTTTTGTATATGTGATAGTGGACAAAGAAAAGATCGAGAGGGTTGTTCATGTGAAGGAAACAATTGACATTATTGCTTGAGGTCATGGCAAGTGTGCATCCATTATCATCAAAGTTTGGGCGATTGCAAAGATTTCATTTTGGTAAGTTTCTTGAATTTTAGCTCATTCATAATGTCAATATTGAGAATAGTTTTGGTCATGACCTTGTAATCCCCTCCCACATTTTGTAAGTTTTTTCAACATCCTTAATATATGTATATATGTCCAACAAGTTGACACTTTCTACAACATCAATATAGTAATTATATTGACATTTTGTTGTGTTTCAAATAAAATTAAACATCTATGTGAGATCATGTATTTATGTTCTATTTTCTCTTTGTGGATTTTTTAATTTGCAAGCTTGAGTCCCATTGAAACAAATAATTATTTGAAGTTGAATCAAGCTCTTTCATTATATAATGCACATGTATCAAAGTCATCAAAGGAAAAATCTTACAAAAGGAAACTTGATGTCTAATATAGGACAATGTTTTCTTCATATTTGTAGTTCAATTGGAAAAATTGTTGTAGGTAACTTGAAGGCATCATGTTTATGATGATAATTTCAAAGATGGCCAAGAGACTAACACAACAAGATGAATGAAATGCAAATAAAGAACTAACTTTGTTTGCATCTTAGGTCTGAACTTTACGAAATGTATGACTATTTTTAATAATAAGCAAGCTCATTGGTTAATATGATTAGGTTAAACTTAATTTTTGTGATTTGTTTGATGTTGGATGTTCATTTCTGTAACATAATTAGGGCATGGTTGTAGAGATTCCACTTCCAGTATTTTTGGGAGGTTTGATTGGAGTACAGTGATTTGTTACGAAAAAAGACTTACTTTGTGTTCCTTGCAAGTGTAGTGAACATGTTGAGGCACTTGCATGGTGGACATGCGAAGCTAATACATGCAACAACACCAAAAGGGTATGACAATGATTACATACATGCAGAGACCATGTACAACATTACAACTATGACAAATCGGAAGGCAAAGTTTGGGACCCTTGTATTTGGAGGTGTTATTGTTGGAATTGCCATTCCCCTTGTTGCCTGTAGTTTTCAACAGAAGAAAGCTCGTGGTGGCGTCTAAGAAAACACACACACACTACATATTCAGATGCATTACTGAACTGCAAGTTTGCAATAGGTACTCTTGCATGAAAAATTATGCAAATCCCTTTGAAAAGCCAAGATCTCTTATTGTTTTTCACTCAGGAGATACTATTTTGCATGGTTTTGGACTTCCTTGTGGGTGGAAAATAGTCAGGGCATGAACCTGAATTGAATGATGTTCTGAAATACTTAACCCATTGTGGTACAACGCATAAGAGTGAGAGTGTGTAGCTGTGTGTGCATGTGGCCTTTTCCCCCCCTTTTTTTGAGTATGTCCCAACAATTAATTGTAGATTTAGGAAGTATATACAATAGATACATATGTTCATTATGCTTTCTTTCACATTTCATTGTGGATACCACCAATGGGCTTTTGCAATCCATAGAAGATATCAGTGGAAAGGAGCCTAGTCGTGACCTAGGAAGTAAGTTCCATTTTTGCAACCTCACCAATGGAATCAAACCTATAAGGAAAAAAAGAGAGGGTTCTTAGCACACACATTTTAATTGTCACAACACATATGAAAAAAAGGTTTGTGGAGTTCTGAATTTCCAAAATTGTATGTACATCTGTGATAGCAATCAAACTGCAAAAAACCTGTAGCTATCAAAAAATTGAAATTGTATGCTTGAAATTGTGGGAGGTTATAGCCTAGTTTACTCACAATCAATTTTTGTTGTCTTATTTAGGTACTTTTGAAAGAGAGTTTTCAGTGTTGGCATCATTTAATTGATTTTTGTTCACAACCTCCAGCTTTGGCTTTTTGAAAAATTTAGGATTCATAGAACCTCCAACTCTGATTTTTTTGAAAATTTTGAGAATTGACCTTAGGTTTCTGTTTTCTGAAAATCTGTAAAATCAAAAAATCTGCAGTTCGTCTATTTTGGTAGTGTTTTAAAATCAAAGAACCTAAGTGATTTCAGACCCAGAAATATTTCTGCCTGTACCCAGCACTATCCTGTGACATAATGATTTTCATGATTTGCACAATGCGCATGTGGATTTTAAACAATGGTTAGGTCACATAGATCCAAGAAGACCTGTGCATTGTGCCTTATGAGGGGACTAAAAGGAGGCAGAAAAGCTCATATGAAAACCATTCCATGAAATAGATGTCATGGATCCCAAATTACCAGAGAGGATGCCTTCGCAACACACTAGATTGGGAAATTTTTATGCACATATAAAAAGGTACCTAGTGTCTTTGTAAGATTTCAGCCTGAGCAACAGGGAACTTGTATTCTTGACTTGGGTGATTGCATTATAAGTGTTATTGTCAAACAACCATCCAATAGTGCAATGTGGGAGTAGAAACAAAAGGCATGTACCCAAAAACATTCTTGCAATCTGGCCATATTTCCCTCAATGAATGGAAAATCACATCTATGACCTGTTTAGTATGAACTTCTTGTGTTTGTATTATTTCACAGTAATTGAGATGATTTTGTGGTGTTGGGAGGATGAAAACATATGGGGAATTTGATGAGACTCCAATTGTTGTAGCATTGCTTGCACAGTTGCATCATGCATTCCTGGAGGATAGCTGAGGAGTCCCTGTTAAAGTGTGCACTTTCATTAAACAAGAAGGAAAATTGAATGTGAAATCTCTAAAGGACATGTTAGTTATATTTGTGGTGATATCTATGTTGAATTTTCACTTGCTTGCCCTGAAATGTACAAATATTCAGTTCTTTATTTCACATTTCTGACACCAGATTCAGTCATGCAAGTGAATCTGGTCGAGATATTAGCAAGTTTAAGGCCATTGAGGTGGCTGACTTACAAGTGCTTATTGACTAATACTGCCAATGCAAAACTTGTTCAATAGCTTTGGTTTCTTGTTCAAGATGGAGATTGAGAAGGGAGCTTGAATTTATCGTGAATGGTACTGTTGTTAAGTCCTTACTCACGAGTACCCTAACCTGCTAAAATGCAGGAGCCAAATGACAACCTTCTCTTGTTGATGCAATTTGTCTATGTCGGGGTTTCCATACATTTGAATGCAGTCAAGGACTTGAGTAATATCTTCACCATTTGAGCTCATTGGAGCATAATTGTGGTCCACTTGCAGGATTACTTTACAGTAGGAAAACCATGCAGAATCAATAATGGCCAACAATTTTGCATGCAAAAAAGAAGGCCACCTTGTCCCATGGTTGTCAAGGTATGTGAGATCCATAGAATTTTCAAACATCAAGATTACAGGCAAAATTGGGAGTGTACAAAGAAACTGAAACAGGAGATGGAAGAAGGTAGGGTGAAGAATGTAATTCTGTTGCTGTTTTATGGAGGAATTGACAACAAAGCTAATAATAAGCATGGAGCTTATTGAGGGATGACAAAAGGTGGAGTTTATGAGTTATGCACTCTTGGTGATGATGAATGTTTTCTTTTTAGTGCAGATAGATGATCTTCAAGCTTTCGAGAAGGGAGAAGCTAATGCAGGCGGCCATGTCTAATGCGGAACTCTTAATGATTCCATAGTGGGGATCCGGAGTTGTTAGACTGGGCTTTGATGAAAGCATAGGGACTTTGTTGAAAGTTTTTGCTCAAGTTATTGCTTCCTGTGATGAGCTCTCAGGGACTTTTGTTGAAAGTTTTTGCTCAAGTTTTTGCTTCCTGTGATGAGCTCTCATTCTTCCTAATTTTGATGAGCTTTGAGGATGTTGGAAGGCGCATTGGTGCAGGGCAATTTCTCACTATTAGTGCTAATCATTTTATTCACATCAGCAGTTACTTTCTGAGCCAACTTGCAACCCCATCAAGTACCACCTTGCTGCGTCCTGTATTTACATGGCATTCCAAACCAGCTCACTCCATCATGGAAATTGGACAACCTGCAGCAGGACTCATTCCTATCTGATTTACCCTTGCATCATTTCCACCTTAATGTAGAGACACAGATTCCTTTGATGGGTTTTCAAACTTGCACAACTTTGAGTGAGCAATCCTCCTGCACATCCATTATTCTGCAAAACTGTGATGACCAGAGAGTGGAATCTCTTCCTATTCACTTATTCCTTGTAGATAAATCTGAACCCAAGAAACTAGCTTGAGGATGTCTATGTTAAAGTCTTAGAGCATATCCACCCCACACATGATGATATTCATGCCTCTACCTGTGTCTTTAGCACATTCAAAATAGTGTGCAAGTTATTTCCCCACCCCCACCAATAAGAAACAAATTCTGCCGATCCTATCTGTGCCCATTGTTGGCCATTGCAGATTGGCCTTTGGTGTAGATCTCTGCTTGCTAGACATGGTGGTACCTTGGCAGCTTCGGCACATGTTTGTCAATTTATTAATTAATTCCAAAAAAAATCATTTTGACAAATAGAATATTCTTGAACATTCAATATTTTCCTTCATAAAAAATTTATTTTGAAAACTTTTGGGGAAAATTTCAGCATTTCTGAAAATAATATAATTAGTGCTCGTATGGGATTTGTGAGAACCCACCCTTGAGACACACATAAGAACTTGGGGGTAATCATGGAATGAGTGAATGAAATAGAAACTAAGTTAGCTTGTGAAGAAGTTGATAAGAGGAAATCCTAATTCCAGAAGAAGTGCTCAGAGCTGCCTCCTCAATGTGATTGAACCAACAAAAATCTCTTTCTCAAGAAGAGTCACTCTTGTGATGATCACATGGGGATTGTATTTAAGTCCAAACAATCATGAAATGAGTAAACACATGTTGAAGAACAAAGTGCACAAAGCAATGTGCTAGAACCTAGTCTCTAACTAGCTATTACACATTGAACTGTTAGTTCACTCAAGATGACTAAGAAGACAAATTCAGACCACCAAATCCAGCAATCCCATTGGCCTGGAAAAAAACTTCAGGCTTACACACAACCCTATTCTGCTGAAGATTGAAATTAATGATCCCTTTCTACCATTTCCATTGGTCCTTTAAAATTCACAAAAACCTACCAGCCTTATTACCCACACAATTAACTGTTAGTTCACTCAAGATAATTAATGAAAAAAAATTTCAGACCACCATATACAGTAATTTCGTTGGCCATAACATTTTTTCTGCATACCTACCCTACACACCAGCCTTTTTTTTTGGCTGGCCATATATATAGCCAAAAGGATATATTAAAAATCAAAAGTGCTAAATCATGTGCTTTTTGAGTTTTCTGATAGCCATGCTTCTACCAAAATTTAAGAAAAATCACCAGATTTCTGTACATGCTCCAAATAGGTAACCAGAAATATAGAAGGATGTTTTAAAAATTCTGCTTTCATATTTAGCTTGTGGTCAAAATGGGCTGAATCTTCCCATGGATCATCACCATTTTGGATACAACACAAAATTGGGGAAAAAAGAAAGAAAGAAAAAAAAAACACTGCTACACACAAGCCTATTCTACACCCTCTGTACTACAGACAGGGTTAAAAATCTGCGGAAGAGTAAAAGGAAAACTGCATGAAAGCGCATGCATTGTGTCCGATTATAGAGAGGCTTTGCGAGTCTGCTTATTGCTAGTCGACGTACCCTAATTCGGTAGAGCGAAGAGAGAGAGAAAGAGAGAGACGAAGAGCTTGAAATGCAGCCGCCGTCTCCTGCCTTGTTCTCTTTTCCCATTTTCCTTGTGATCGCAGCAGCGCATCCCTTGCGGTTGTGTCCGAGAGTTCGATCGAGAGGAAGGAAGTGGAGGCGTCATGAAGACCATCGTGGCGTCGCAGACCATGGATCTTCCGGCTGGTGTGAAGATCGAGATCAAGGCGAAGCAGATTAGGGTTACAGGGCCGCGAGGAGTTTTGACCAGGAACTTCAAGCACCTGAACCTCGATTTCCAGATGCAGGAGGGGGGAAGGAAGCTGAAGGTGGAGGCATGGTTCGGCACCAGGAAAACAATGGCTGCCATTCGCACCGCCATCAGCCATATCAACAATCTCATCACTGGGGTTACCAAGGGTTACCGCTACAAGATGCGCTTTGTGTATGCTCATTTCCCCATTAACGCTAGCATCACGGCCGAGAATGACAACATCGAAATCAGAAACTTCTTGGGCGAGAAGCGGGTGAGTTGAGTTCGTCCATTCTCAGTGCTTGCTTGTTGCTTTCTCTCTCATCTTGTCAAATCACTTTTGCAACCTGTAGTACCTGAGAGTTGGATGTAACAACAAGCGCTGTTTCTTCTGGGGTTCTTGAGCTCCATTGTATAACAAAAACGTCACTTCAACATGTAGTAGTACCTGAGGGTAGGATGTAACAAGAAACACTTTTTCTTCTGGGATTCTTGGGCTCCATTGTTTACCAAAAATATCACTGCAACATGTAGTAGTTAGCATCTGAGAGTGGGGTGCTTGTTACAGCGCTTCTTCTGGGCTTGGGCTCCACTGTTAGCCAACAAAATCACCACAGTAGGTAGGAGGCGAGGGTGGGCTGGCGGGCATGCTTGTTAATGTGTTTCTGACTTGATACCATGTGATGGATGGACAGGTACGCAAGGTAGACATGCTGGGAGGTGTGACAGTGACGCGATCTGAGAAGGTGAAAGATGAGCTAATTCTAGAAGGGAATGACATTGAGCTTGTGTCCCGGTCTGCTGCACTCATCAATCAGGTGAGATGTTGTCAATTGTCAATGTTTTGAAAACTGCAGGTGATTTTTTGTGATTGGTTGTGTTTTGCAATGGATGCTGAAGCTGGTGCATTTGTGAATGATAATGTTGCAAGGTCTCCTCCATCATTTGACAATGCTCCTGTTCCAATTCTTTTGCTGTTTCATCATTTGCTACATATGTTTTGTTGTTTCTGAATCACTTGGTTCTTTTTTTTGGGGATGGGGGGTTCTGCTGCAGAAATGCCATGTGAAGAAGAAAGATATCCGCAAGTTTTTGGATGGGATCTATGTGAGTGACAAGGGAACCATTGTTGAGGAATAAAGCAATTTTCATGTTATTTCTTGTAGAACAATTTTTGCATAATGTTATATGATCTGCTGGAAATCATGGTGGTTTTGTGTCTACTGATCAGTATGTATGGAATGGAGCATCCCATACCCAGGCTACTGCCAGCAAGATGCTCTCATTGAAGGTCACATTCATGTGTAGTGCATGGCTGTGGCTTTTCTCTTTTGCTCTTTATAAATGATGGGCAATTGTAGCCAGTCAGGTTCTATTAAGTGCTCTTATGAATCCACTAGAGGCTCTCTTGTACACTAAGAGTAACTCCAGCAGCAAGTCGAGTCTATGCTTCATTCCTAAATCAGCAAATGAAAACTAATGTGAGAGATCAAACCTGGTACAATGTAGAAACCCTGGATTCACAGTTTCAATCTTGGAAACCAAACACCATTTAAGACAATTGTGGTGTATTCATGGATTTGGACATGAGACATCAATCTCTCATACATATACCAACCTATCCTTATGAAAGCATCTGTTGGTCCAATGTATGTGAAAACCACAGATGCGGAGATCATGGATACTAGTGTGAAGACTAGGAATTCAGAGCTAAAATCCAGGGTATTTGCATGTCGAGCATGTTCCAGTTATGCCCCCTAAGTTGCATCATCTTGGTCCACAACTGCATACATGCATTAAAATACAGATTAGAAACTTAAACTCCCTGCGAAAAAGCATAAACACATCATAAGTGTGTGTAATGAACACCTCATTGAAATTATGAGTGCTGAGCCAAAAATCACCTTCCTAAGAAGGAACCCCTGTCTTGAAATTAGAGGTTAAAAAACCTATGACAAATTTAGCGTTAGATTGTAATTGTTTGTATTTCAGGTTTGTGTTTTAATTTGTCATTTGAAACTTGATAATTTCATTAAGTTATAGATTTTAGAAGTACTGACAAAGAAGGGTATATCATGACAATAGATTGGTTTGGGATTGACAAACGAAATATCATATATGTTGACACTATTCAAACAATTATGGTGTTCTACTTTTTAAAAAACCCAATGTAACATTGTACTGGGATTTTATTAAGGATTATTCAGGTTCACCATTTTTTTCTCCCAAATTCCTCAAGTAAGTCCACTGACAAGGATGCTTGGCATACTTAGCATTAAATGATGAGTGTCCTAGGTGGGTTGTAGCATTTTTAGAAAAGTGCTTTTACGAGTGCAACCTAGTTGTGCCTAGCTCTTGATGTGGCTAATTTAGTTTACTTTATTTTGAAAAATGGTGAAAAAAGGTCCTTTAAAATCAGAGTTCTTTTTCATTTTATGAAAAAATATCATCAAGTTGCGAAATTTTGGCAGAAAAGAAACACTATTCAAGCTAAAGACATTCACATAGTATTCATTTCAACTACTTGTTAATTATAATCTCATGTGTCAACCAACTAATTTTGGAAGGTATCTTACCTCAATATCAAGGACATTAAATTGTTTTTTCAACCCTTTCAACATATAATACCACAAAATTTATTTAATCAACCTAATTGAAATAAACACCTTCGCTTTTCAAACCTTAAATCAATTTCCTTACAACCTAAACCCACCACCTTAAGTTTATCTTGCCATGTTATGTGTAAAAGTATTTAAAGCAAGTTCAAATTCAATATTCTATCAACATGTATTTATTTCCCACATTAGATAATGACCATCAACTAATTATTTACCTCTTTAAAATGATTTCAATTTAATTTATTTATGTTGATTTGTGACTTTAAAACAATCAAAAGATGTTAAAAAACCAATGTCTATCAAGTTAAATTCTACAATTCCATTGGTTTTTAGCCCATAGTTGGTATATGTGTTAACTATGGATGTTTGTTATCCCTAGTGGAGCAAAGAGAAACATAGATTGAAAGATTAAAGTTGAAACAAAGTGAAAACCTAAAAACTTGATGATTATACATTTAGACATAATTGATTTATACACTTCAAGTTCTTAATTTTGTTATATTAAATCACTACCTCTATTTTAGTGTGAACCATGCTACATGGTTGTTGTAGTAAGGACTCATTAAATTATCATCTCGACATGTTGGGTCTCACATTGGATCATTATTCTTACAACATGTTGGCAATTTAGTATTTGAGTCATAGCAATTTAATTTCCTAACATCAACTACTAACATGTTTGTTTGGTATAGTTATAATTCAACTAGCTTTAACAACCTTGTTGCTTATCATTAAATTTGATCACATGCCAACATTCTTCTATGGTCAAATTTACGTTCATGTCTAAAGTGGTGCAACTTAATCAAATGTTACTTCAACAACAACAACAGTTTCTTTTACATAATGGTGATGAATGTCAATGTGCTTCACATGTTATTATTCACCATGTTATGGGAAATTTGATTTCTAATAAAAATAATGCTCCTTTGATTGTTAGTGAGAATGGATGTTGTTTTTCCTTATGGGATTCCTAACTTTTCAAAAAAACACTTTAACTAGATACTTTCACATATGGTTTTAAAATCAAACATGTATTTTGCTTATATGATGGATAACATCACTATGGGTTGTCTCTTGTTCGACAAACCAATAGTTGCCTTCTCCAAAAGGATTCAAACCCTATAGTTGAACATCTAGTGTCCAAATCAACCCTTCAATTTAAATCATAAAAACCTGTGATGAATGTTACATTTCCACCTCTTGAATATTGAAGGAAATAATTTTTGATACCTTACAAAATCTAAAAACTTTTATTATTATTATCCAATAGAACAATCTAAGGTCTTGCATGAATTGACTTAAAACACTTATGGCAATGATTGTTACAAACATCACTTTCACTTGATGAATGGAGTTTGTTCATATGCATGTTCACTTATGACTCATAACTAATTCTTAATTCACTTGTAATTAATTCCCATTTCATTTCTAGTTAATTCCTAATCACTCCCAAGTTTTTGTAGTCCATTAGTAATTAACTATTAGTTGGTTCACAATTAACTTTCAATTAAGTCCTAATTAACACGTAATTCATTTGTAATTTAGAATCTTTTAAAAAGATTTGTTGGTCAATGGGCACATGCAAACCTCCATGGAAGTTTCTTTGAACTAGGTCTTCAAAAGGGTATAAATGAAAGTAGGACCCCCATTATTCTCTATGTTGTCAACACTTATTTGAGGTACAATTTTGTTCCATAACCTTGTTCTATTCCTTTCGTGTTTATGCTTTCATGTTTTATCACAATAAATATTTGTTTACACTTTTTGTCTATACACTTCATATTTTTATCTTTGGCCTTTTGTGGTTTTGTCTTGGTTTTTATGTTTTATGTTTGGAGTTAGACTTAGGTCTATCCTTTCATCATTCGTCTTCATAATAGGGCTACTATTTCGTGAACGTATGAACATGAACAATTTTTTGGGGAATATTCTATTGATGTCGATAGAATATTCGGAAAATATTACTTGACGCATGGGATAAAATTATTTGGTGATGTGGAGGAATATTTTGCCACATGTTCATGGATTAATTATATTTTTGGATGAAAATGTGGATGACAAATGAAAATGGACCAACTTTTTCATGAACATTGGCAAATTGAACAAAATAATGGAAAAAAATTATGTTAGTTTGTTTTGAAAAATTAGACATATGAAATGTTAAAGTCAAACTTCAAATCATACTTTATATTCATTTAACATGAAGTATATTAAAATATGCAACATCTAAACCATATAAAATGTTAAACTAAATCTAATTCAATGGCATATAAACCTATTGATCCACCAAGAGGCATGTGCCTACTAGGAATGAAACAATACAAGGTAACCCATGACACTTTACATTGTCCATACCATTTAAGGTTACTTTTTATTTTCATGCACTCTTTCAAGCTCTTGTAGTTAGGACCATTCTTGCTACTTGTACAATCAAGTTGCATTCTTTCCCCCTCTATTACTAATTTGCATGATCTATACCTCAATTTGCATTTACTCCACCCTTATTGCCTAGTTGCATCCTTTTTACTTCTACCATGTGTTTGCAATCGTTAAACTTCTATTTTACAATGACAAGAAAAAAATTGACACCAAATGTCACACCGAACATTTTGGAATCTATGATTGAATATACATTAATCTCAAGCATATTAGATGGAATATGTGAGATGATAAAAAAATTGTTGGAGTATTTAAGAAATGACACTTGACTAGTCCTACTTTAACATTTATTAAAAATCAAAACATGGGGAATAGAATGGAAAAGGGTAATTGATTAAATATATAAATGAATAGCAAGGCAATGGGTGAAAGAAAATGTGAAGATAAACAAATAAAACTTTGCATTATTCAAACAAATTACACACATTTCCAAGGAAGGTATGGAAGATTATAATTGGGCAATGTTTACACATGCCATGGATTTCTTCAAAGAACATGCAAGTTAAAAGAAGATTCCAATTTTTTTTTCACAAGCTTATTTAATGATTTGTTGATAGAAGATTTGGTAACCCTTGGCAACTAACTATCAACATAATTCATGAAATCTTGAACCTGACTATATGCAATTCTAGGCAGGTGAGCCTAGGTGTCACAAAAATTTAGGAACAAAGTGTTCAAACATCTAGTGAATTGTCAAATGATAAGGTTAGCCCTGAAACCATGAGATGTGTACGATAATAATAAAAATTGATGTGTTGAAAAATGAAAGAGAACCCATAATCCCATTGTTTGCATTAAATTATGGTTCAATACATGTGTTAACATGAATATTTGTTCAAAATATGTGATCTCAGAAGGAAATATTCAATAATGAAAAAAAGAAAGAAATGAAGGTTGAACTTGAACATTGAAGTTTCTTGTTGAACAAATCCATAGTGACAGTTGAAACAAATAGTCACTAAAAATATCAAATTAAAGCAATAAATGATTATTATAAGCAAATAAATGATTTTGTGGATGTTGAAACACATGTAGTTATTCTATCATTTAGTGTCATTCTAGCATATGCTACCGTTCCAAATTCACCATTACCAACCAAATGGTCCAATAAAAAATGAATGGTTGCCATGCTAGATTTAAATGTAGAATTTGAATGGACAAATACAAGTATGTCACCAACCTGACATGTTCCCAAATGTGCATTATTTTGTGTTTATTTTGAGGTTGAAAGGTTTAATCAAAGAAACCTAGGATAAAGTTTTTTCATTTGCATCATGTCATGGTATCCATATCCACGGCACTTTTGTCAAACACCATCATAGTTGGATTTGTACTCATATGTAAAAACAATTTGAAAAATGTAAATGCAGAGTTCCAAGCTGAGGTTAGATATTGGGTATCTACTCACCACTTGTAGGATTACAAGATATATGGGACAATGATCAAAATGTTTATCTTGGAGTCTTTAAATAGCTTGCCACAATTGCCCAAAGAAAATCCATGGCAAGAAGATTCGAAAAATAGAAATTTCAGAACATGATTTCATCAATAGTGTGATTACTTGTTGGGATTCCAAACTCCCAAAAAAAAGTGATTCAATCTTATAACAGAAATGGCCAAGAAATGATTTAAATGTAGAGGATGATCCATATGAGTCACCAATACTTATTTATAACAAGATAATGGACCAACTAATGGAGGCCAATACAATTAGCAACTAGGTAGAAGAGGAGGATTCTACAACATGCCCAGATGGTGGAATGACAAAGTCAAAGGACAAAGAAGAAAACATGATGCCAAAAAAACCATGCCCAAAAGATGCCATGGTAGACGATGAAGAGCCAAGCATGGAACCAGTTACACAAAGGACATAAACATGCTCCAATGTTGTAAGCAACGCACCTAAAGAAATTGGTTTTATTCAAGATGTCTTAAAGATAAACAATATTGTTGATATTTAGCAGAATTAGTAGCATAATGTTTAGAATACACTATTAAAATTCCTCTTTTTTCAAATTAACCAAATTGACTAAATGGGTTTTTTTTACTAAAGGACATGTATTTTTTATTGAAGGCCAATGGCTTGAACAACAATGGGTATTTTTTGAGTAATCAATTTGACTAGAATGACCGATTTGACAATTAGTCAAATTGGACATTTAATCAAATTGGACTTTAAAATACCACCTAGTCAAATTGGTTAATGGTTTAGTCAATAAAACCAACCAATCTAGTCAAATTGGCAAGTGCCCTAGTCAATAAGGACACCTATTATATTCAATCAATAAGGCAAACTAAGTAGGTTTAGTCAAAGTGGCCAATGGCCTAATCAAAAGGGCCAATTACAAATTTTAATACTAGTTGGGTATCTTGGGACTACATTTAACATTTTGACTATGTTTGATCAATTAAAAAAAGTTAAAAAAAGTGAAAGTTAACTAATCATAACTAAATGAATCATGACCAAATTAATTATGATTAAATTAATTATATATATATGACTTATCTAATTATGGTTAAATTGATTATATTGAAATTGATTATGGTTCAATTACATGTCAAAAAATTAATTAAAACTAAAATTAACCATAATTAATTTAACCATGGTCAATTTAATCATGTTTAATTAACCATAGTTTGTTTAGTTGTATATGTTTTAACCATGATTAGTTCAACCGTATTTAATTTAACCATTATTCATTTATCCATAATTAATTATTCCATCATTTTTTGGGTCATATTTAGTTTAATTATGGATAATTTAGCCATAAATAATTTAACAATTACAAATAATTTAACCATGGTCGATTTAACAATAGTTAGTTTAAACTTAGTAAGTTTAACCATGATAATTAATTTAGCATAATTAATTTAACCATTACTAGTTGGGCCATTATTGGTTTTGCAATAATGAATTTAACCATGGTTATAATACGCATAATTAAACTAGTTGTATTTATTTTAGACATATTATTATTTTACCTTAATAAATTTAACCATAATCAATATACCCATAATTAATTTAAAAATATGTTGATTCAGCCATGGTTGGTTTTGCCATAATTTTTTTACCATTTTTATTTTATCCATAATTATTTCATTCATGTTTCTTTCAATCATGATTATATTTTTCATAAAATATGTATTCATTAGTTAGTTTAGCCATATTAACTTTATTAATGGTTAATTTAACCAAATTTATTTATTCACGGTTAGTTTAACCCTTTCTAGTTTAGCTTTATTTAATATTACCATAATTATTTTAAATACATTTATTTTAGCCATAATTATTCCATTAATTTTTATTTTGATCATAATTAATTTTTGCATAATTAATTTCAACATAAAATATTTTTTCATTGGTTAATTTATCCATATTTATTTTATTCATGGTTATTTAACCATTTCTAGTTTAGCCATATTAACTTTATTAGTGGTTAGTATAACCAAATTTATTTATTCATGGTTAGTTTAACCATTTCTACTTTAACAACGTTTAATTTTGCCATAATATTTTTTCCATTTTGATTTTAGCCATATTTATTTCATTCGTGTTTATTTTAGCCATAATTAGTTTTTGCATAATTGTTTTTTCCATAAAATATTAATTTATTGGTTAGTTTAACCATATTAATTTTATTCATGGTTAGTTCAACCAAATTTATTTACTCATGGTTAGTTCAACCATTTATAATTTAACCATGGTTAATTTTGCCATAATTACTTCATTCATGTTTATTTTAGCCATAATTAGTTTTTGCACAATTTTTTTTGCCAATAAAATATTTATTCATTAATTAGTTTAACCATATTAACTTTATTAATGGTTAATTTAGCCAAATTTATTTACTCATGATTATTTTATCCATTTTTACTTTAGCCATGGTTAATTTTGCCAAAATTATTTTAACTAATTTGGTTCTAGCCATAATTATTTCATTCATCTTTATTTTAGGCATAATATATTTATTCATTGGTTAGTTTAGCCATGGTTGGTTTAGCCATAAATTATTTATTTATAGTTAGTTTGGTGATATTTATTTTATTCATGGTTAATTCAATCATTTTTAGTTTAGTCATAAAAAAATTATTCATTAGTTAATTTAACTATTTAAAATTTAGCCATGGTTGGTTTAAGCATAAAATATTTATTTATTGTAATTTGGCCATATTTATTTACTTATGGTTAGTTTAACCATTATTAGTTTTAAAATCATTAATTTTGCCATAATTAGTTTAGTTGTGGTTGGTTTAAACATTATTTACTTAAAATACATTATGAATGTGTAATTAAATAGTTAAATATTAATTATTATAAATACATCGTTGATAATATAGAATGAATTTGATCAAATTTGTAAGGATTAGTTATAATTTGGTTGTAATTATCAATCAACAATATAGTACATTATAATTATCTTGATATTTTAAATAAATCAAGGATTTATAATATGTTTGTAATTATTAATTATAACTAAATAACTAGATATTAAGTATTAATATTTTTTATTCTAACTTAATTAACATACATATTTACGTACCTATTTATTTATTTACTTATTTAATTTATGTATCTTACATAATTATTTAAGAATAATGTTGTGTGAACTAAAAGGCTCTAATGTTGTGTGGACATGAAAATGTTTCTCCCTTTCAAAAGTTTGTCTCATATTGTTTGTCATCCTTTCCAAATGATGAGTAATATAAATAGATGCACCATAAGCATCCAAGACATAAGAAATATTTTTAAAAGGAAGACCACTTGGGACAAACCAATTCAAAAGGCTCAACATTAAAGGTCAAATTCAAAATGAAATTGGATTTTCCTACCTAGGTCATCTTGGTGTAGGTTTAATTTAGGTGGTGTACATTTAAACCTAGTAAAGGTCATAACTTAGGTGCCCTAGCCTACTTTAGGCTTTTACACATAATTGCTAGTTATAGGTTCCTAAACGTAGGCCTAGGAGTTGAGGTTATAGGTTCCTAGACATAAAGACCTTAGGAATAGGTATTTAATTTTAGGTCTAACCTAAGTTGTTTAAGTTATATCCACATGGCATAACCTAGTGGCCAATGTTTAAATGCCACATGGCATAGCCTAGATGGCTAGTGTTTAAATGCCACATGGCATAGCCTAGGTGGCTAATGTTTTGATGCCACATGGCTTAACTTGGATGGCTGATGTTTAGGGTTTAGGGTTTGGATTTGTCATGTGTTGTTGACCTGCTTTCAATGCCAAAACTAGCTTGGAAATACCTACCAAAAAAGAAAGAAAACACCAAGTTTTTTTTGAACTTGAGCTTGAGTTTGTCATGCACCATCAACCTACTCTTGGCACCAAGATTGGCTCGGATGTACTTAAATTATATATTTTCAAAAACCAAAAAAAATTGAACTTGAATTCAGGTTTGTCATGCCCCACTAACATACTCTTGCTGCTACGATTAGCTCAAAGGTGCCTGTAGAGAAAAAAATCATTTTGAACTTAAGCTCGGGTTTGTCATGTGATGTCGACCTATTTTTAATGTTGGGACTAGTTCAAAGGTATCTACAAAAAAAAAAAACCCAAAAATAAAATAAAAATTGGACTTGAGCTTGGGTTTGGCATGCACTATTGAACTATTATCGACAATGAGAATATCTTAGAGCAACTTGCAAAAAAAACCCCCAAAAAAACTTTTTCTTGAACTTGAGCTCACCGAATACTTTCAACACTGAAAGTAGCTCAAAGGTAGCTACTAAATTTTGTTTTAAAAACCAAAATCTAAAAACCAAAAACTAAATTTCAAACTTGACGTTGGGTTTGGCATGCACTATTGAGGTATTGTTGATGCCAAGTATAGATTGGATGTATTTGCAAAAAAGAAAACCAAAGATTAAAAAGAAAATTTTGAGCTTGAACTTGAATATCATATGTTGTTGAATTACTTTCAATGTCGACATTAGTTCTATGACAATTGCAACAATTAAAAAAAAAACCCAAGCTCCAAAGTTTAGGCCCAAATTCAAAAAAATTAGGGTTTAAGGTTTTAAGGTTATTTTGGTTTTCTTGGGTTGAGCTTGGGTTCTTCATGCACTCCTAAACCACTTTCAGTGAAAAAAATAGATCAATAGTGCCTACAAAAAAAAACAAAAAAAAAAACCCGAGCTAAAGTTCAAGCTTGAAATGGGACCCAAGCTTGAAGTTGAGTTTTTCATGCATTGTCGAATTATTCTCGATGCTAAGAATAGTTCGATAGGGTCTACAACATAAATAAATAAATAAATAAATAAACCCTAACTCAAATTCGAATCCCAAATGGAATGCGAACTTGAATTACGATTTATCATATGCCGCCAAATTACTATCAGTGCCAAGACAACTTCATAGGGCTTGCAACAACAAAAAATTAGAAAAAAAATAGAGCTCAAATTTGGGTCCCAAATGGGACCCAAGCTTGAGCTTGAGTTCCTCATGCATCACTGAACCACTTTTGCCATCAAAAGTAGCTAGGTAATTCCTACAATGAAAAAAAAAGAAAAAAAACCCAATCTCAAGCTCAAATCTAATTTTGGACACGAACTTGAACTTGAACTTGGCTTCTTGATGTGCCATTGAACTACTTTTGGGGTCGAGAGTAGGTTGTTAGTGACTAGAATTAAAAAAACACCTAACCTCAAGGTCTAGTCCAAAAATGGACCTAAGCTTGAACTCAACTTCCTCATGTGTTGTCTAATTACTCTTGGCCCTAAAAGTAGTTCGATAACACATGCAACAAAAAAAAAGGAAAAAAACATGAGCTCAAGCTCAGGTCTAAAATGAGACCCAAGCTTGGGTTCTTCATGTGCCATTGTTATTGGGTTTTTCTATTCCCATGAAGGTTGTTCAACTTTTAAATTTCTAGCAACATGTTCTTCAAATAGCAATAGGTACATGCAAAAGCTAACAAAACTAAAACTAACTACAAATCTTAAACTATCATGTACACAAATTACTAAAAAGCTTGAAGAAAGTTGGTTCAAAAAAAAAATTCATGTTCCAAAAATGAAAGAATGAAACATATGATCATAAATGAAATCAAAAGTCCTCAAACAAGTTTATCCTCCTAGTCTTATACTAGTTATTTCAAAATATACTAGTCATAACTAACCATTATAAATAGTCATTAACCAATACCTAGACTAATAATCCAAAATTTCAAAAAGTTACACCTTGTTTAACTACTTGTTTTGCCACTTGTTCTACAAACTACCAGTTGATTAACTTTTCAACATGTTTTATTAACTTAGTATAATATTACTTACCAAGTTTAGTAATTGGTTAGGTTAATGCTAGATGTTAAGTTAAATAGCAAGTTAAGTCACCTATTAAGTTTAATAACTTGATTACATTTTCAACCTATTAAATCATTTGTTGCTAAATTTGGGTAACATTGTCCCCCCTTGAAAACTACATTTCGTCCTTGAAATGCTAGCTCAAAGTCCTAAGTTAGCTTTTGTCTTCTGCAATCGGTTGGTTGATCACTCCTTCAATAGGTTCAACACTTGCTTTTTCTAAAGGTTCAACTTTGTTCACAATTTGAAGACCTATTAGCACTACAATCTTCTGTTGATTAGGTGTTTCTTCAAAGGTTGTTATGGGTGTTGTGAATACCTCCAAGGCATGCAAGGTACTTGAGATTAAAGTAATCTCCTAACCTATATCTATCTAGTGTGGGGTTAGAGGTAAACTAGTAGATAAGAACTCCAAAGATTATACTTTACTATTTAATACAATGAATGAAGGATGACAAGTCCAAGTTCCTTAGTAGATCTTTCACTACCTCTCACAATTTCATTAGCAATAGTGGCAACTTGAACATGTATGGTAAAAGTTTGAATAGGTAAGGGTATGATTTCTAAACTTGTTCAACCTTTTAGTGGGCTAACTAATTTGGTAATGGCAAACATGTTGTACCATAGATGGGCATTGTTGGAGTTTTGTTACTAGTTCCAATCTCCACAAATATGAAATTAAGGGGTTCATGCTTGAAATCATGGAAAGTGATTTGATATGTGTGCAATTCCAATTGGTAATTTTGTTCATCGAAATGGGCTAATTCGATACTTTTTTGAATTTGCTCCTCCGTGAACTTTTGAATAGTTTACCACGATTCCTTCCACTTATGGTTTTTGTCTCCCAAGGCTTGATTATGCACTTTGAATAGTGTATTGTCCAACACTAACTCCTCAAACTTCTTCGACCTCTTATTCATCCTAACATGTAGAATGGGGTTGGGTTTATGCAATTGTACCTTGGTTGTTTCATATTGACCTTTCCAATCTTGAATTTGGGTAGTCAAACTTTGTTTTTCCTTTTCAAACTTTATGTGGCAAACTACTTGTTGCTCTATGAGATTTTGACAGGTTTGCTCCAAACTAGTTATGATACTATGTTGTTGCACATTAGACTTTTCCATTTTAGCGTAATCCTGTGTCATTTGCTTTATATCTATTTGGAGTCGTTTCAAGTCATTGTGATTTTTCCAATTGTGTTATTTAGTTTGGCACATTTTTATTATAGGTTCTAAATTTTCCTAATAGCATGTTCTGCTTCTTTAAACTTATTGGACAGGTTCTGGTTTTCATGTTGGACCTTACTCAATTGCCCCTTGACTATGACTAATTCTTTGTCACGATTTTTTAGAATTTTCTACATTATTTCTAAGCTACAAGATTGCAAGTGGCTATGGGCCAGTTTCCCTTGATTTACTCAAATTCAACTTTACGGTTTGAAAGTTCTTGTAATGTCCTTGACTAAGTTGTGGCATTTTGAACAACTTGTTCTAAAAACATACTAATTTGTTTCAGGTTTTTTATAGAATGACAAAAAATTGGAACAAGTTGGAATATAAAAAAATGTGGGTTTTCTATTTGAATGGGTTCAACTATAAGTTGAACTGGTTGGGATGATTTTGTAGCTATAACTATAGGTTGTGTGGGTTTTGCAATGGGTACTATAGGTTAAGTAAACTCAACATGTTCAACTTGGATGTCGTTAATTATTCTATCCAAATTGGGTTTAGGTTTTTACTCGATGCTACCCTATGTAGTTGTTACATAAAGTTTTTTTCCTCCTCCACCCCCAATTTCACTTGAACATGTTCGTTCTTCATCCTCTTCTAAGTTAATAACATGTGACCTGAAAGTGGTTCTAGACTTCTTTCTTGGCAGTGAGGTAACATGTTCTGGATTTAACATGTCCTTTGGTGTAGGCGATTCCATGCACATCTTCAATCAATGAGACTGATGTGCTAGTAAAGGTGATGTAGTGGTTGAACTTGCTGGTATTTTCTCTTTTAAGAACTGCTCCCTTGTAACAAGTTTTGGTGAGACTCGTCATTCTTAGTTGGCTAGTGACACATGTTCTTTTGGGGTTGTTGTTCTTGGTGAAGGCACCTTGGACAAAGAGAACCACTTCTTAAATAGAACATTTAGACCTTGAATATAAATTATCCATCTTGGTTTTACTAAAAACTAGGTTAATTGTTGCTTTCTTAATTGTTGCAAAATATTTGCAAATCTAACATGAAATTCCTCCTTCATGCGTACTACACTCCATTATTCATTTTCAACGAATGCATTTCCATGATTGAATATAGTTGTCAAGATTCCAAAGTATTTATTAAACAAATTGAGAACACATGTAGATGGATTAACTTGGAAAAACAACCAATGTTGTTGTTGCCCATGAGATTTCTCCATGGAAAGTGTTTTGGACCAAGGAACTTCATGTCAATGGAGTTGTGGGGACTATTAAAGGCTCTAGTGAATGTGTGTTGCTACATGGGCAAAGAAGAAGATTTTTTTAATCTAGGGAGACCAACTTCCTCCTTGCTTATTATGGTTGTTGTTGTTATTGTTGCTCACAACTACTTGCAAGATGTTTCTCAACTTCTTCACCCATTGCAACTTTATCCTTAACCATTCTAATTGACAATCTCCTTTCTCTTCCAAAAGAACCAAACTTTCTTGATCATGACTATCCTTGGATTGAAAATTGTTTCCCACATCACTACTCTACTCTTGCCCATGTAGCCGTAACATTTTAAATACTACAACAACAACTATTGGAGTTGTTTAGGAAGAATTGTGCTACATCATCCATTGCCCATATTTACCATTTGGAGGGATTGCACCAATGCTTGTAGAGCTATGTTTAATAGGAGTTGTAGACTAGAATGCAAGTAGTTCATGATTATGCGAAGAAGAAGAAAAAGAAAAAGAAAAAGAAGGATGTTGAGGTGTCAAAGAGGAGGCAGAGAAGGAAGAGTTGTTGTTATTGTTGTTACTCATTGTGTATCTAAGAAATAATAATTGTAGATTCAACACAAGGAGGAGAAGAAAAATAGTTGGTGTTGATGGCAAGACGACATTTTTTCTTGTAATCAACAACAAATTTTCCACATTGCTATCAATGCCCATTCTCTCTCTCTTTACTCGTTGCCTTCCTCTTTCTTTATTGTCGATGTGGATAAGGGGTCCAATTTTTAGCTACCCTTTTAAAGGGTGGGAAACGGGTCCCCACTTTCCACCCCCTGTTTTCATGGGTCACTTGTTTTTTTTCCTTGCACAAAACTTTACAACAACAATTGTTTAGTTGTTGGCCACTAAGAAAAATAAGAAGGTAAATGGGGCAAGGTTAAAGTTTAGTGTAGAGGTCAAGGTTTAGGTGGGGATCAAAGTTTAGGGTTCAAGGCATGGGTTGGGGTTTAGGGCAAGGGTTTGGAATTAGGGTAGGGGTTAGGATTTAAAGGTTGGAGAGAGACGTAAAAAGTTATTTCACATCCCTAAAACATACTTGAGTTTAGATCCTTCGAGCTCTAGGCCTATCTTTAAAGCCTTTATTAATAGGTAGGTAGGTCCTTTTGAGGTGGTCTTGAAAGGACCTACCTTTTTAGATAACATTTGAAGCCTTGTTAGTGGAGTGTTATAAAATGTTTATGGATTTTCGAGGACTATCCAGGGAGCATGGAGGAATGTTGATGGAGTAGTTAAGAGCGTCAATGGAACATTGAACAATGTCAATGAAACGTTTAGGGTTGCATCAACAGAGCTTTTAAGAACGTCGACATTCATTATAAAACATTGTCATTTGGTCATTCATAGATTTTAATGGTGTTCGAGACCTACATTTTGGAGGTTGTTTTGGGGCACGAGACAAGGGGTTTAATTGCAATTTCCCTTCAATCAGTTTGCCCAAGTGTGGTAGGTTTCTTTAGGCCTTCCTCCTCTTATAATTTGGGTCATGTGGGTGTTGGTTTATTTGATGGAGGTTCCTCCCCTTATGGGAGATGTGGTCCCTAATTCCTTTCCCCCACCCATGCCCTTAGTAGAAGCCCTTTAGCCTATTTCATTTCCACAAGGGTTTTTTTCTATAGTTTTGGCCCTTCCCTCTTTCCTTTGTGTGTCATTACAACTTTTATTTTGATCTTAGTTTGTCTAGTTAAGGCATTTCGAGCTTATGGGTCGATTTTATCGTCAGAACATGTTGAGAATATGAGTTGACCCCCCTTTAGCACGATACCATTTGTTTCAATTATGGGGCTTTATTTACGTGTTTTGGTTTGGCATGCAATTAAAGACGGTGCCAACCTTTTTAGGCTAACTCTTTGGGGGGTGACAATGGGACCCCATCCCTTCAGACCCCATGCCCCCTTCCAACAACTTGGGCATGGATATCGAGTATGGCTCCCCTTGGAGTTTTTTTTGTTGGGGTTCCCTAGTCCTTGATTGTATTCTTTCTCACATATTATCTGCTTTGAGATGAGAGGTGTAGATATCATTCATATTTCCTTTAGATTGCATAGTTTGAAACCCAATTGATGTTGTTGCTTAACATTTTTTTTACTTTTCCCCAAGTGGTGTCTTCTTTTGCCTGCTCGAGGTGGGAAGGTTGGGCATAGGGAAATTAGGATTCAGTTATGAAGGTTCATTTCTGGTGTTTGGGAGGAGCTTCAGGTAGAACATTTGTTGGGCACACATTCATTGGCATCTATTTTACCTTTGGTCCCCCCCTGTTCAAATGGTGTCCTTCCCTAGTAGGCTTCATCCCTCTCTTCCCATTTGGGCCCTCATCATCTTTGTTAGAGTTTAGCCTTAAGGTGAGTTGGGAATTATGTTCATGTTGTGAGGGCCTTCACCCCCCTGGTGCCAACTTTGGCCTCTTTAGAGACCATTACTGTTTTGTAGGTTCTTCATCCCCAAGATTTGTCCTTGCTTTGATGGAATTTGAACTAGAAATAGTATTGGATTTTCTTAAGACATGTTCAAATTGGCTTTCATCCATTCGGTTCACCTTTTAGGTAAAGGGCCTTTAGTCATGGTTTTCAAACACTTTTGAGATATATTTGATCAAAAGGACTTAGTTAACACTTTTCCCAATTATTCTTGGTGTGTTTATGTTGTTGCAAGGCATATCCCCATGAATATAACTAGGGCCTTTGGTGCTATTAGATTGCTAGTTTTGACCAAACCTTTTGGTGGCATTCAACTAAATTGCAATAGGCAAGGTTCTTTATCAATTAATGAGTAGGACCTTTTGCTTGTAATTTTGCAATGTTGTTACTACTCATTTATCCCCCCACTAGTTTGGGGTTGTAATTAAGGGAGGTTGTGAGGCTGTGGTGCACGAAATTTGGGCATCTTAAGATGTTCACCTTGATTGGGTGGTGTTGTAGGTAGACATTGCAAATGCCTTCATCATTGTTTCTTGTAGGGTTATATTCCAAGAGCTGTGTGCTAGAGGTGGGTAGTTGTTTTAGTTCATACCTTTCATCCGTTCCTTTTATGTTATTTAATTCTTGCTTTTCTTTAGTCACCACTCCTTTTAGGGCAAGTTGTTTGTTATTTGGTCCTCCGTTGGTACCCATTAGGGGGATCCGTTGGGTGGTATTATTTTTGCCCTAGTTCATTTTTGCACATTTCATAGTTTAGCGACCCATTTCCCATTTTGTTTATTCCATTCCATTGTAAATGACACCCACATCATTGGGCTTATTTCAATTGTTTTTTAGGCTTTCCATCATTTTTTTTCCCAATTAGATTTGGTAGGCCTTGTGGTTTAGCCCCGCAAATGTGCTGCCTAATTTCCTTTAGGGCCCTTTTCTTTCACTTCTTTTCTCTAGGAAGCTTTGGATAATGATCTTCAACACATAGATGCCCTTCCTAGGTTGGGGGATGTGTAAGTGACATTTAGGATTTTCATTCATTGTTTTGCATAGAGGCCTTATTACCTTCTTCATTTTTTCCCTTAACTAGTTTTTTATTTATTTGACCTTCACGTATTTAGGAAACTTTTAAAGCTAAGTTCTTTGGAATGTTTGGGGACTCCCCTAGTTCATTGATAAGCCTTTTTTACCATCTCCAGAGGTGGGGTAGGTTTTGTCTCTATGGAGGTTATCACCTTGGCAACATACTTGGGGAGTTGGGGGCTTGTTGCTCAAATCATTACATTTAAATTTTTACAAGACAATCATCCATTTTTTATTGGGGGGCTATAAGGGTTAATAATTCTGTACATTTCCATTATAGGTTTATCTTAAGTGGGTTCATGAACTTTTACCTCCCAATTGCTTAAACTTCCATCCCACCTTTGATGTCGCAACCCCACTTTGAGGCAAGTGTGAAGATGAGACTCACACTCCCAAAAGTGGGAACTTGGAGTCTTCTGGAACTCCCGCAACTTCAGAGCTCAATTGCAGAGATCAAAACACCTCACCTTGAAGTGTTCTTTATACCGTTGGAAAGGCCTTGAAGTGTAGATGTCGAAAATGGCCTCGCATGAGCCATTTGGACATTTAAAACACAAGTTATGGTCGAAAGAAGGGTCAGGAGTCAAACTGGCAGTTTGATTCCCGACCATAAAAAGTCGGGAATCGACCCAATCCCGGTGTGTGCAGATGGAGTGTGACACACAGTTTGAAAGCTCTTGAGGAAAGCTACAAGTTTTTTTCAGACCTCATCCCAATCCGAGGTCTGAGCAGGGAGTTATGAGCTCCCAAAGTCCCCATAGTCCAAACCGGGACAGTTTCGGGACTCCTCCTTGGGAATCTCGGGAATAAAAAACCATTTGGATGCGGGTGCGGCGGAGCAACGCAAAGAATACTATATGGGGGAAGGTGGTGGCTTCCCTCGAGTCTGGGCCGTGGTGAGTCAAGTGAGTCTGTGTTGCCCGTGGCTTGTCCCAACACCAAGAGTGTTTCCGAAGGTGAACTAACCAAATTGTGGTTGGTTTTGATGCATGACTGAGTAACTAAGTAGTTGTCCCTCTTCCTAGTCTAATACCGGAGCTTTCAGCACGGCCCTCTCACCCCCTTTAGTGTTGAAAGCTGGGAATGGCACCAAGTTCCAACTATTTTCGCTCTCTTACATAGTTAGACCCTTTGTGGGTCTAACCAGGAACTTGGGGCACATCATTTAAAGTAGTTATTAGAGAGAGGAGAAGATTGTTTCTAGGAGAACATCTTAGAAAACATGCATGAACATTCATTTTCCAACATCATCTCAAAGTTGTCTTTTGATTGTCACTCCACTTGGCTAATGTTTTGTGCAAGCCTAAGTTTGAATGCTTGACTTTTTGCCTACCTAGTCATCCCATCTTTTAGGATGGCCTTTAACATTTTTTTTTCAACATTACATACTAAATTGGGCCTCCCCCATCCCACAACTCATGGTTTTTTTTTATGCATATGTAGCTAGGCCATAGATATGATAGGGATACACCTACTTTGTTGTGTTCATGGGGAAAGTGCACGACCACACATGATACAATTCAAAATTCTTTCACTTCCATTGTTAAGGATGTCAAATTCCATGTTTTGTGTGAGCAAACACATGTTCTCCCAATGCTATTTCTTTGGACATCACAATGACAAATGGATATTGTGCTTACAACAAATGGTATTTACACTTTGGCCGATGTAATCATTGTTGACTCAACTTGTGCGGATCTTATTTTGTGAATCATTTATTCTTTAGAAGTGGATGCAATGATTGTAGTTTAGCCAAAGGTTGTGTCATATCGCGACTGACACCTTAAGGATGATTTCATCCCTCTAGCAATAAAGATATTTGGATGATTACATTAGTAGGTGGATGACTTCCTTCATTGTTGTGCCAACATGACATGGTTAGCGAAAGACTTTGGTGGTCCTCCTCTTTCGATTATATGTTCATTTTATAGGTAGAGGGTGTTAGTGGTTTTCCAAAGAGTTCATGTAGCTACTATCTTGCATTGGGTAGTTGTGGCAACAAGAGAGGCATTTTTTAAGCTTGGTGTCCTTCTAGGTTTCTTGCCCATGTCCTTACATGATTTGCTTTGTACTTATGGTGATGGGTTTAGATCCTAGGTTTTGGGTTTTCTCTTTGTTAAGGCTCCCCATTGTGCGTTTTGCACTTTTGGGTGTGGTTTTTTGTTTGGATTTCGATCTTTTCTTTTTTCTTCTCTTGTTCCCTTGCCGGATGTTTTCCCTTTATTATTTATTTATCTTTGTTAGTCAACCTTATGATGAGACAATATGGGAATACTTTTAAGTTGAACATGTTTAATTATGTGTTTATGTTGTTCATAAAAGACCATGATAGTTCATGAGAAAACTTGGAGGGATCTTATCCACACCGAGTCCACATATTAAAATAAAGATTGAGCTTTTGTTACAATGTGCGTTCAACTTGGCTAAAATATATATTGATATTTGCTTTAATGTTTGTGTAGTTGAATGTGTAAACATGATGTCATCATAATGTTGTCATGTTTTAATAGAGATAGAAAGAGTGTTGCAATTGGTTTACTAACCAACCCCCCCTTTTTTTAAGGTGAAAATAGAAAATAGAAGTTGTTAGATCTAATAATGTAGGTGTTGCAACATTGGTGATGGACAAAAAAATCCTAAAATTCTAAAAAGGAAGTGATGTAAAGTGGATGGCCCTTGATTGTTTTTGTAATACTTATGACTATTGTTAGCTTTAATGTAGATGCAACTTGGCTACTATTTTTATTTGGGACTTTTTTTTTCAAAGAGATTCTATAGGGCCTTAGGTCTTGTTGCTTTTAGGCCACAATAAAAAAAGATTCTATTAAAATATGACATATATATCACTATCTAGAAGTAAATATTTAATTAATTCCATGTTAACAATGATTTTAAGAAAACAAGAAGGGAAATGAGAAGAAGGGGGGAAAGGTTGGTTATTGTTCAACATGAATTTTTCCAAGAAGTTTGTTGGGAGATATGTAGGTTTGTAATGTATATGGCAAGGGTTCTTTTTTCCTTGATAGGAACAGAAAAATAGCTTACATGTCAAGGGCCTATCTGGCAATCTAAGTACAAAGTTATTGCTTATGTTATGGTTGGTGGTAATTTAGTTGCGATATATGAGAACTCTTTTGAAATCGAAGATTCCCATCTCTATCAACTATTGACAACATTACCTTATTGTTTGCTACCTTACTGGAACTTCATACAAATATATGGCAAATTTATAAAAATAATTCTCTCTCATTGTGTGACTCAAAAAATCTCGAAAAGACTTTATGTCACCATTTTTCAAAAAACAGAATCACCATGATAAAGAAATTTGGCTTAAAAAAATCCCCTGCCCCAGGGTGAGGGCATTGTCAAAACAAGGGGCCTAGGAAGAGGCCATAACCATAGCACAATCCTCACCCACATTTTGAGAATGCCATTGCCCATGGGTTTTACCCATCACAATGCAGCAGAGGCAAGCTTTAGCATGAACCTAAACATACATTGATTATGACGAGTACAGGGAGGGTTGTTATGGCTAGGAGAAAATTTGTAGTGGCGGGTACTCTTGCTTTCCGATAGATAAAGCCCACAGGCTTTACCATACACTTAATGAAATGAAGGATCTTACACCTACATAAAGACCTCTGGTGAAAATCTGTAGTGTTAGCTAAGGGCATGATTGAAAGTGAAAATTGGGCAGGCTGTTTCACTGAACAGTGGGATGTTCTGTTGTCCAATGGGCTATTTTGTTTTTCTTCTTTTGCAAAATAGCTATTCTCTTATTACATGCTGAGATGATCTCCATCTTCGTCTTCCCCACCAATGCTGAATCCATAAGGAAACTCAACAAATGGAATCAATAAGTACCCCCAGTTTATAATGGGGATATTAGCCCAGGCCAAAAATGGTGACAAACAGTTTTGGAAGTAGAAATTTCATGCCGCCAATGGGAAGGTTCAGCAAGCACTTGAAATGCCTTGATTTTTTTTCTTTTAAGTTTTGGGGGGTGGGGGAGGATGTTTTTTTTCCTTTGTTCTCTTCAAGTTCCCAATGGATTCCCATCAGGTTCCCACTATGTTCTCAATGTGTTCCTCAAGGGTGTTCCCAGGAGCAATTCACTTTAATCCCATATGTTTTGCCCAAAGTCCTTCCCTTCTCAGCTATATAGGTGGGCCAAAGGGAGAGACACCCAGTATTTCCGTAGAGTCTTCTATTTCGAGAGCCTCCATAAATGCAATTTTTTGTTTTGCGATGGGCCAATTAACATGCTCTTGGTCTTTCTGCCATCTAATAATGCCCTTGGACCAGGGTGTTTCCAAAATATGGGTCCCCTTGGCTCCACTTGGGGCAGGCCATTATTTGGGATTGCTCTGATCCTTAGGCACTCCCCTACTTGTAAGATCCTTCCTACTCTTAAAAGGAGCAGGTGCAAGAACTCTCATCTGTTCTAGGAGGGATACCCATGCGCCTTTGAAAAAACCTATCCGCTTATTTCTAGAGTACCCAGAGGACTCCTTACAAAGTGTAAAAAACATGTAGGCAGGTATCCAATGGTACCCATTGGGTATCACAGGAATTAAAAAAAAGGAAAAACCCCGATGGCAAATTTTACGTTGAGGAAAGCCTACAAACGAGTGCTTTACAGAAATTTGAGACTCCCTTGGCTCCTGCCTTGGGGTCCCTTAGTTCCATAAAGCCCTAGGCCAAGGCCTTGACCCTACACCAAAATCATATTCTCTGCTTGAATGGGATGATGGTGCACATTTGAATTGGAATTTCTTATGGAAAGATAAATAACTTATTAAATGAATGGTACTAGAAGAAAAATCTTGAATTCAATCAGTTTTTTGGGGGAAAACAAATCCCAAGTTTGGAAGCCTCTCTATCGTCCTTCTCTCTTGTCAGAAACTGGATCTGTAGAACTTGTACCTGTTACTTCTACTGAACCTCTCTACACCTTCGCTTCTAAAGCTCCGCATTCAAATGATGCATTTGTAAATGATAGAGCTTTTAAACTGCTTAAATGTTTTGTCACCACCACCACCACCACCAACCTTGTTTTCTATCCTCATTAGAGTGGGTCGTTCCTGCACTTACATCATCAAAGCTTAAGAGTCTGAATGAAGCGAATGGTAGTTGTTATTGTTTGTTGTTGCAATTCTCAGAGACTTGATTGTTGGGAGAGATGCTTTAAAAGAAAAAGAGGGATTAGATATTAGGTTTAGGTGTTAGGTTTGCATTTTTCGTCGTCGTCGTTGTTGGAGATTGATGTTCTTCAATCTGGGTTTGGTCCCTACCAGCAGCATTTTGTTGTCGTTGTTGAAATTTTGGGGAAAATAGTTTGGATTGTGAGGGGGGAAAAGATAAAGCTATGGTGAAAGCAGTCTTGATGGCAGCAGTTGCACCAGGACATGCAATGGGACAAGGAGTTGCAACTCTGCTAGAGCAGCTGGACCGCCATTACCTTGCACCTGATGGCTCACTTGCTACCAAATCTGCATATCTTGACCTCGTTCAGGTGCTCACCTCCTTCCACCCATCGTGCCAGTTTCTTTGTTTCTGTTTAATGGAGGAATCAGATCGTGGGGTGGAGTGTTTTTTCCTCTTGACCCCCTCCTCTCTTGTTTTCTTGTTATTGTTCTTCTTGTGGGCATTGAAGGTTTTGTGGGTGGTTTTGTTTTTTGGTGTGAAGGCACGGGAGGAGATGGCTAGAGAGCGATTGCGGTATTTGGAAGGTGTGGTATGTTTTCCAACTCTGACATTTCTTATATTTTTTTTTCTCTTCCTTTGTGGGAAGCGAGGTTTGTTGTGTAACCTTTGATCTGGAGGAGGGTCAAGGAGATGTTCCTTCTGATGTTCCAGATGATTGTATCTATAAGGGTTTTTCCCTTCTTGATAGATGGGGAGGTTTTTGTCTGAGAGCTGCAGGCTGTGTACAGTGAAGCGGTGGCGCTTGTAGAAGAGTACCAGCAAGCACTATCAGTGGCCAGTATGGGTGGAGTTCGGGATTTGATGTCAGTATTCGCACAGCTTGACCTGCGATCATCTCCACAGGTACCTCTTTCCAACTCCTCATCTTCTTGATCACAAAAATGATGGGGAGTTTCTTTGATACCCATGCATGGAAAGGTTGGAAGTTTGTAAAAGGTATTATACATGCAGCAATGCTGGTATCCAACAATTGTTGACAAAACATTTCAGTCTAGTGTGGCTGTCGAGATTTCCTGTACCTTGCTTGATAGGTAACAGTGCTGCTGATCAGGTATGTGGAATCGTCCTCCTCTCTTAGAAGATCTAGACCTGGCATGTTCATTGTGAGGATCCAACAAATGAACATGACAGAAAAAACTCAACCAAAACGTGACACTGAATTGAGCATAAGTGAGAGTTCCTTGGGTCATTTGAAGTGTAGGTTCTTGTGTCAGATAGAATTTATTTGTTTCCAGAATCCTGTACAAGAAAAGTATGAGCAATGTCACTGTTGCAGACAGTCCAAGAAACTTGTGACTTCGTGTCCAACACAGGACTCAACCCTTGCCTTGGCTAAGAAAACCACTAAAAATATATCCTAGCCCAAACCAAGGCTGCTGAATTTAGCAAAGATGAGACCCACCTTTGTGATCAAGAACTGTAGTGGCATTGTGCAATTGTTGTGTATGCTCAAATTTGGACCTTGATTCATGTTTTGATTCCTGTATATTGTCTATGTCTTGGAGTGCTCAAGAGGTTTATTCTGTTTGATCAGACCTACGATGCATTGGAGCAGCGGCTAGCTGTATCTGAAGCAATCCAACGGCTCCGACTGCCTCTACTCTCTAAGGATGGAGATGTCCCAGATGATGACACAGCAGAATGGGGCAATGTGTCACGAAGCTCATTTGATAGTATCACCACTAGCATCAGCCTAAGCACCACCACTACTGTCCACACCACAACTGCTAGCACAGCAAGTGCCACTGTTGCCTCTGGGAGTGGTACTCAGGCTGAGGTTGTGGAGCCTGGTGTAGGAGGGGTGGCCAACCGGTTCTTGGGCATTTCTCCTGCATGGCTGCGGCAAACCCACTTGAGTCGTTCAGTTTTAGCAGATGTAAGTTTTTGGCATGTGATTCTTGCTCTGCACAAATCTCTATCTACCAATGTATTATGCGTAGGAATCCAGTTGAGTAACCTCAATCTGGGGCTTTTGCATTCTTGCACAATCAGATATCTCCGGCCTTGAAAACAGATATCTGTATATTCTCAAGTCAATGATCATGGGTCCACTTTTAGCTCTGCTGGTGCATCACAGCCATGTTGCTGAACACTGTAACAGGATAACACGGGGTATCAAACAACCCTCATACCCGAGATAGAGGGTCGTCTGCGCAGCAAGTGTGATAAACTGGCAGCTGCCTTTGAACCCAATGAAGCTGGTAAGTGAAGCAAAAGTTTTAACTTTTCAACTGAACATGAGGAGATTGAAAAAATGATTCTTGGGTGTTATGTGTTGTGACAATGCTTGATCAATCCTTTGACCCTCCACAGTAATGATGACAACTGGTGTAAGATCTGCAGATGCTGCTGGGCCACATCCATCCAACAGTTTGCAGCTTCCAGAAAGGTAAGTAAGAGAGAAGGCTTCCCTGGTTTGCCAATTCTCTCTTGGACTGTTTGTTCTCTGAGGAATGTTTCTGATATGCTGTTTCTTGAAGAGGGTACAGGGTTAAGCTTGCAGTTGAAGATGTAGAAGTGGAAGAAGCAGCCCTTCTTGTGGATCTCTATGCAGCAGATCGTAAATTCTCTGAGTACTACAATGTACTAAACCCTTTCTTCGCTTCTCATGTTTGTGTTCTGGCTCAGGTTTCAACATACAGCTCCAGCTTATCAGAAGTACTGCAAGAACTGTTTACTAGGGCATTAGCTTTGAAAAAAAAAATTCCTTGTCTTCCATGTCCTTTTTCACCCTGTTCAGTTGAAACTTATCTCAGAGTGGGCTTGGTTTGTGTGTCGAAAGGTACTGGAGCAGATCTTAGGGATTCTATTGAGGCTTATCAAGGAGTTCAAATTGCAACATCAACATGAATATGTAGGCGTCCTCTCCAAATTCTCTTTGTGTATTAGCATGTGGGTCTTGGTTGATACATGTTGAACCCTACTGTATCCCAGAGAAGAAATGCATACACATGAATTCATCCATGCAGAGTGAGGTCTTTTGTTGGACGTGACAGGATGGTATGAGGAAGGAATGGCTATGCAAGCGCTGCCAAACAATGAGCACCAAGCTTAGGTTAGTGTTTTGTCTCCATTGTGGATTTTGATTTGATTAGTTGTTTGTGAGCTTTGAGCAGGGCAGCCCATGTTCCTGAACAAATAGAAATGCATTGTAAAGTTTTTTTTTTTTGGGGTGATTTACTATCTCTCTGTTTTCTTGTCAGGCTATTTATTTGGAGTAATTTTTCTTTTGGTATGCAGAGTGTTGGAGCATCTGCTATTGCGGGACACGTATACGCAGGAATCATTGCCTGCCCTTCAGAAAATCAGGTCTGTGATAATTGCATTCAGACTCTTCAGAAGTCCCCTGTGTGTTCTTCTTGCTCACAGAAATTTCAAGTCTTCAGTACACAGCCTGCATGAGTTTCACTTTGTTCCTATATTTTCTTCTCCTTGTAGTAGTCCAAATGCTATGCGTTTGAATGCTTCATGCTATTCAAGTGGGAGGACACTTCAATTGAGCAGCCTGAAATTGTGACTTGCACAGGGGCTATGTTATGGAGGCAAATGAAGAGGCAACTGCAGCTTATAACCGAGCGGTAATCTCCACTCAAAATCTCCTGTTCATTGCCAGGGTTCTCAGGAGTTCTACATCATTCTGCAATGTCATTTTCTGATTTACTCAGGGCATTTTTAGCTACATGCTACACAACCAGAAGGATAAGTTGTCATATTGACTTGTGTCTTGATGTTGGATTTTTGGACTAGCAATGTGCAGACTGATAAATCCCTGGTATGGAGATTACAGCATAGGATGATTTGAGGCTGTTCAATAGGATCTTAACATGTGGTGATCAAATCAGGTAACACGACTACGTGAGTATCAAGGGGTTGACCAATATTTTGATGACATTGCCAGACGCTACCACGATCTTGTAATGGTATGTATTCACAGAAATACCACTCACCTCATCTCATGTTTTCATCAGTTAATTCTGCCAATGATCTGTGTGGTTGCTTCAGCTAAACTGTGTTTCTACTTCTAGGACCACACTCTTGGAGGTGGTATACATTTTTATCCTTTCCCATTTGAGGCAATTTCAGAATACCCATTGTGCTGATACACAGGTCTCTGTAATTTCTAAGTCTAAAGGGTTAGCTTTGATGAAGTAGTGATGTGCATTGGGGAGGTGTACAGAAGCTGGAAGGCATTCAGTGGACAATACAGCAGGTGGAGATGGACCTTGAATCTGCTCATGAACATGCCTCTCGTTAAGTTGTCCTCCCACAAAAGGACATTGTCACTAATCAATTGTCCATGGATAATCAGAAGTGGAACTTGAAGACTCTGCCAACATGGTTTGTAACATCTCACATTCATCATATTCTGCATCTTTACCTTGACATATTTCCACACCCTCTTGCCTTTTTCTATCAGATCCACTGTTCTTGACAGGGTACTCAAATCTTGGTTCTGGTATCTCAGGCCAAGGATACCCAGTTGGGAATATCACTCTCAATGGTTTGTTTTTGAGAAGTGATGTCATGCAGTGGTGCCTATTGAGATACAGAGCCAAATATTGATCTCTCAATATCATTGTGTACACAGCTCAATGAGTATCAGTGCTGCGTGCTTAATGCTGGATTCCTCTGTGTGATCCTACTTGCTGGATCGGTTTCCTGTTTTCAGTGACTTCTGTATTTCTAGACTGTATACAACACTCTTAAAGCCTCCCATCTGAGTTGCTTTGGTTCAACAACTTGAGTCTCCCTTAGTGCTTTAGTGTAAGTGTTGTCTCATTTCACATTTACCTTCAGAATGGTTGTAAAAATCCTGTGAAAAAGTTTCTGATGATCAATTTCCCTTTGTTCATGGTTTTGTATGCAAGGAGCCCAACATGACACTGAACACCAAAGGGTGCCAACTACTGTGTGCTTCATGCCATCAATAATATATTCTGAAAAATTGGATCATTAGAAGGTACTTGCATGGTTGTTTTATCAAGCTTGAAAGGAAAAAACTAACTGAAGCTGTTACAAGGGATCTGAGCTAGCAAAAAACCCATAATAAAACTAATGAAAAGCTAGAATAAGTGATTTTAACTAGCTAAAAACCTATGGTATTTTAATGGGAAGTGTAGTAGATTATACTGTTGGAGAAATAACATCATATTTCAGGTTTGCCTTTCCAAAATAAGGTGTTGAAAACTTCCTATCCTATAGGTGTACACATCTCTTAACATCCAATCAATAACTGGAAGGCCTCCTCCATCCTTCCACATATTTTTAGTACATAGCCAAAGTAGTTAAAACTATGAGGAAATAAAAGTACGTGGCGAAGAGGCATCTTTGCCAAACTTAACCCTAAACCCTAAACTTTGAAATTTGGAACCCCCAGCCCTCAATATAAACTAACTGTTTTGTTGATTACTTTGGTAATCAGTTTTTTTTCCGAAATCATATTAGAGTTATCCGTAAAGTAAGGAAAACACAGCACCAGAATCCTGAGTTTGGTCATACACACCTGCCGAATATCATGTAACAGGGGGTGAAACTCAGAAAACCATCAATTTAGCGCCTCCACTGCTACTACATGTATTTTCACTGCTCCTACGTGTACAACTACCGTAATTACTGTCGAACCTTGTGCATTAAAAGCTGAGATTTAGCATTTCATACTGAGATTTAATAAAATTTCCTTACTTTGTGGATACCACCAAAAGAGAGGATAGGGGCTCAAAGGAGGCTCAAAGACACAGTAAAGACAGGGTGACTTTGTGGATAACTCTATTAGACTTATACTAGGTAACCAAGTTAGGGGGTCAAGTTGGTCAGTTTTGGGAAGATAGGGGATGAAACTTGTAACGAGATGTCAAAGACCCCCATCATCCTCACTATTTACACTGGGCTTAAGCAGACTTGAACCTTTGGTCAACATTTTTGTTAGCATTATGGTCTATATCCATGTTCATCCAAAAACATTGTGAGAGTTTTCAATCTTTGACTTCTAGCTAGTTTAGGAATTGACTCCATGGCAATCTTCCTCCTACACCCCTTGTGTCAGACCTTAGCACTGAATCCCTACATTTTGATTGCCCTAGCCAAATCCCAATTCCGATTCAAAACTCAATTGAATTGCTACCTCCATTGCCAAATGCCCTAGTGATAAAACAAAATTTCCCATGGTTGCCCATCACACCATCTATGATGTGGTGGCTCTGGTGAGTAAGTAAAGCATGGTTCAAGGTTGTAAGCAAAAGACTACTTTGGAATGCATTAGAAATTGCAAGGGTAGACCATCAATCGTACCTCCAGCATATTAAGGAACATGGCCTTACATGAATCTTGATGTGCTACTGCTTCCTTGGATAGTAAGTTTAATCCATCTTGTGGTGTTGTTGCTTCTTTTGATAATAGACAATAGTTTGATACTTCTTGTGGTGGTGGTGCCTTCTTGGATAGTAGACAATAATATGATGTTTCTTATGGTGGTGTTACTTTCTTGGACAATAGATGGTAGTTTGATGCTTCTTATGGTGCTATTGCCTCCTTGGACAAAAAATGATAGTATGATGGTTTTTAACAACAAATGATAGTTTGATGCTTCTTGTGGTGTTATTGCCTTTTTAGACAATAATCGACAATATGTTGATTCTTGTGGTGTTGCTACCTCCTTGGACAGTAGACGATAGTTTGTTAATTCTTGTGGTGTTGCCTTTTTGGACAACAAACAATAGTTTGTTGAGTTTTGATGTGTTGTTGCTTCTTTGGACAATAAATAATAGTCTATTGAGTCTTGATGTATTCAATAATCTATTGTGTCTTGAGTTGTTGTTGCCCCCTTGGACAGCCAACAATAGTCTATTGAATCTTGATGTGTTATTACTTGGGATAACAAATGGTTGTTTGATGTGACTTGATGTGTGACTACCTCCTTAAACAACAAACAATAATCTATTGTGTTTTCATGTGTTGCCGCTTCCTTTGATAATAGACTTAATGTGTTTTGATGTGCCGCCACCTTTCCAAATAATAGATAGTAGTCTAATGTTTCTTGACGTGCTACTACTTCCTTAGACAATAAACAGTAGTGTGTTGAATCTTGATGTGTTGCTACCTCTTGGGATAGCATATGGTAGTCTATTTATTGGGTTTCACTTTGGCATTGCCTCCTTGGACAGTAAATGATAGTTTGTTGGGTTTTGCTTTGTGATTATTTTTTTGGACAACAAACAATAGTCTATTGTGTTTTTTGGTGTTATAGTTTCCTGTGATGGTACACGATAGTTTGATGTGTTTGGATGGTTTACCACCTCTTCGAATAGCAAATAGTAATGTGTACTGTTTTGATCTCCTATTACGTCCACATGTGATTCTCCCATAGGACCAAGATCAACGAATGGTGGTAGGTCATCTTATAAATCAATAAGTGGTGGTAAATCTTCCTTTGGATATGATTGCAAATGTTCTTGCCTATTGTCATCCTCCATGTAGGGTGAATCCTCCAACTTTTTTTTTTCAACCTCAAATTGTTCTCCTACCAATTTAACATTCTTCCCATAATACCTTATTGTTGCCCCTTTAGCAACATGCATGTTTTTGTCCCCAAAGAAAGGGTATGTCCTTTGTACCTCCTCCTTTGTTTTTTGTTGTCTTGCTATTGGTCTATTTTCCATTATGGGATAGTAATACTAGTATGGTATTGTCGCTCCCTTGTCTACCACAACAAAAAGGTATCCTTGTTCGTCCTCATTGCAATTTTGTTGTCCCACTATTAACCATCTGCCCATCATTGGGTAGTTATACCAGCAAGGTATTGCTACCCCCATAGGAGCAAATACATTATTTTCCAACCTTTTTCTTGTATTTTGAAAATAGGTAGATGCCTCCTTCGCTGTCCATTCCCTTGCTTTCCTTTGCAGGTCTACTACCATCTACACCCTTGATAGTAGTTTTGAAACAAACTTTTCCATCCTTCTCCTTGAACTTTTGGTCTTTGCCCTTGTCATGTTTGCTAGATGGTAATTGTTGTAGATTACTTTCCACTCTTAATTACTACTAAAAGTAAAAGTTTAGTTTTTTACAACATAGAGGTTGATAGTGGTAATGTAGATCCCAATATGTAAGTTCTCAAGTTTGGACTAGGCTCTAGGGGCTTGTTGCCTTCTTTGGTCAAATTTACCCCATATCTTATTTGATTTGATGCTTAATGTTATGACTACCCCTTACTCTCCTATCTCCTCTAAACTATTTATAAACTAGCTTCCCACTATTAATGTTTTGGAATATGAGTAACTACCTTTTGTACCACCACCTTTCACATTTCACACCATAGATCTCGTAACATTTTTTAACAAACTAAAATATCAAATCTTGTATTTTTTTTTCTTTTGTAGCAATAAATATGAAGGTATTATTGTTAAAAAGTCTACAACAACAATTATGAAGGTTACTACCATCAATGTGTTTTTATTTTATGTAGTATTGTCACAATCCCTTATTTTTCCAAAATTCACAGCCACAAATTTTCCCCTTGAAAAATTCCACTAACTATGAACAAAAATACCAAAACTTGGTATTTTCCCCAAAACATGAAATAAAAACTCAACCAAATATTTGGAAAACCCTTTCACGATATGGTTTTTTTATTTTATTTTTCCAAACTACTTTCATCTTACATCTTCCCAAAACAAACCCATTGAAAACTTTCACAAAAATAAAACCCAAAAACCCAACAAAAATTTGAAACTCCACTTCCATGACATGGTCTAAAACAAATACCAAACATCAATTAAATCTAATAATCAATATTTGTGGCATGGTAAGAAAACAACAAACCCCATATAAACCAAAATTTTGAGAATGTATCCATGGCATGGTTGCCAAATGTAAAACCATGGGATTTAACAACCTAATTACCAACAAAGAAAAATGGTAAAACTTGAAGGTAGGGATTGTTTTTTGTTTGCTTACTATCTTGCTGCAATTACCATCATGCAACAACTACCATCCTTTGTAGATTTGAAAAAGACCCACATTTGTTTGCAAACCTCCTACAACTTTTGCCTATTGTTTGTAGTGCTTCTAGACACTTTGTGGTTATTGCCTATTGTCTAAAGTGCCTACATACCTTATGTGGTTGTTGCTTACCATCTACAACATTTAAAAACCCTTTGTGGTTACTACCTATTGTTTGCAATGCTTATAAACCCTTTGTGCCTACTACCTACCGTCTGTAACAATGCTATCTTTCCTATAGACTTGAAATCTTAAGTCTACCACTTTGTTGCTACCCTCCAATGATAGTTATCGTCATGTGGTAAAAGGTATTTCCTATTCTAAAAATTACCATAGAAAGTGGAAATATATAGTTTTAAGAATTGAAGAATTTATATGTGAACACAACAAAACCTAATGTAATATTAATATGAACTAGTTTCTCCTCTCTTTTCATACTCTAAGTAGAAGCAAACACCAACAAAGAACCATGAAAATCCATTAACCATTTTCCATTACAATAATGAAAGTACAACTTGCTTTCACATTTATCTCCTTTTTTTTCAATGTCACATATACACTTCTTCCCCAAAAGAACCTTCCTAATCACATCCAATGTAAAATCATACAAAAAAATGATTCATAATCCTCCTCTTCAAAGGATAAATAAGGAACCCAAGAAGGATATTCACCACATAAAGGTTGAGTCTTTATCTTCCTAGTTTTCCTTATCTTCCTAAATATCCTTATCCTAATTTTTTCCACACATTTAAATTAAGGGAAATCCATCCATCCCTTATCCGCTTGGACTCATTAAACTAGATGGCTTCACCCCTTAGTAAATAAAAAATGGTAAATAAGATATTTACCATTTAGTAATTAAATAATTACTAAGATGCCCTTTTAAGTAAAATAGATTAGGATATATGTCATTTCTAATAATTAATATTAATTTTATTAGAATTCTTCCCAAAATTAACGTTTGATTATTTTGCCCCATGAAGGTAGTTCATTGTATTGATGATATTACTGTCAAAAACCACTTTCAATTTAAAAATTCTCATGTGATTGTTTTGCCATTTGATGATAACTACCATGCAATGATAACACTACCGTCTCCTAACATCCATGGTGTTTAACCAACATAGGACAAATTTCTACCTTTAATAGAAAACCATCAATCGTACTTTTAACATATTAAAAAAAATGGCCTTACAAGCCAATAATTTTAACAACGTTTCAAATTTGAACTTTCATGCTTGCATGCTTGTCACAAATCCATTGAATCCATAGAATCCAAATTTTGACACCAAATCTTGTGTTGATTCTTGCTTCATAATGGACACTCCTATTGTTCGATAGTTTACATAGAAATTTGAGAAATTGAAGTTCAATTTCGAATGTAATTGAATGTTTGTAAAGCCCAAATTTGTGTGTATATATATATTTCCCACTCTCGTTTATGTTTCCAATTACATGCTCACAAGGTCATTGTGGTCTTCATCAAACTTTATGATTACTTCAATTACCTTTGTATAAGGTTTGTTAACTTTAAATGTCACTTACTATTATTATTTTGTTTAATGAAGCTATGGCTTTTCAATTATCTAGGTCTTTTGTCCTCAATGTGGTTATTTAAATTGTATATCATAGCTTTTGAAAGCTTTGTTTAGTCTTGCAAACTTTTGATGCCTCTTATCAAGGTATGATTATATTTAAAATTAGAGCCTATAACCATCTAATGAAGGTTTGAAGATTTTGTTTTTAGGTCCAATGACCTCAATTAAAGCCTATAATCATCTATTCAAGGTTTGAAGTTTTTGTTTAGGGTTTGATGGCCTCAATTAAGGCCTATTACCATCTCATGAAGGTTTGAGGCTTTTATTTAAGCTTTGTTGACTTCAATTAGGGCATGTAACCATTTCATTAAGGTTTGAGGCTTTTGTTTAAGGTTTGATGACCTCAATTAGGGCCTATCACCATCTCATGAAAATTTGAAGCTTTTATTTAAGTTTTGTTGACCTCAATTAAGGCCTATAACCATTTGATGAAGGTTTGAATTTTTTGTTTAAGCTTTGTTGACTTTAATTAAGGCATGTAACCATCTAATGAAGGTTTGAGGCTTTTGTTTAGGGTTTGATGACTTCAATTAAGGCTTGTAACCATTTCATGAAGGTCAAAGGTTTTTGTTTAGGGTGTGATGACTTCAATTAGGGCTTTTAACCATCTCATGACGGTCTGAGGTTTTTTTTAAAACTCTACTAACTTGAATTAAAACATGTAACCATTACTTAAGGTCTAAGGCTTTTGTTTGAGCTTTGTTGATTTCAATTTAAACATGTAATCATTTACTGAAAGCTAAGGGCTTTGTTTAAGCTTTGCTAATATCAATTAGGGCCTATAACCATCTACTTAAGGTTTGAGGCTTTTGTTTAAACTTTGTTGACTTCAATTAAGGCATGTAACCATCTGTTCAAGGTCTAAAGCTTTTGTTTAGGGTTTGCTAACCCCAATTAAAATCTAAAACCATCTAATGAAGGTCTAAAGCTTTTGTTTCAGCTTTGTTGACCTTGATTAGGGCTTGTAACCATCTAATGAAGGTCTAAGGCTTTTGTTTAAGCTTTGTTGACCTCGATTAGGGCTTATAACCATCTACTAAAGGTTTGAGGCTTTTGTTTAAGTTTTACTAACTTCAATTAGGGCTTGTAACCATCTACTTAAAGTTTGAAGTTTTTGTTTGAGGTTTTGACTTTAATTAAGGAATGTAATCATCTACACAAGGTTTGAGGCTTTTGTTTAAGCTTTACTAACTTCAATTAGGGCCTATAACCATCTATTTAAGGTTTGAAGCTTTTGTTTCAATTTTGTTGACTTCAATTAAAACATGTAATCATCTATTTAAGGTTTGATTACTTATAATGAAGGTTTGGATCAATCATTTTGAATGTGGTGTTAAAATCAAAACTTGAATCCAAAAGTCTTCAATTTCAATAAAAAGTTTGTTTGAATGTGACACATGTGACATTTGTATTCAATTTTGGATGTTGAAAGATGTGTGTGAAGGGTAATTGCATAGGTATGGCACCTTTTGAGGGATTTCATGTGAAATTGATGCAATCAATCCTTGACATTAATGATTATAATGACCTTGAACTTTTTCAACCACCTTCTAAGCTTCTTAAAAGAGAAAAACAACTTTGAATGCTTGTGGAATCAATTCATTTGAGCACGATGGCTAGAAGCTACAATTGCCATTTTGCTAGTATTCCAAGGAGAAGAAGAATGTCACACAATTGATACCAACATTGGTGTGGAAGGCCATCTATGCAAAATATAGGGAGACTTATCTTGATAATATATTTCAGGAAAATGCTTTGAAAGAGTCGAAGATTAGGATTTTTAATGAGGATGGGAATGAAAAAGTGGTATTACAAAATGAAGAAGTCTTAACACAATTGAAGGCTATGAGTGGTCATGCCACTTGAAACATGTTAAAAAGGCAGCAAAATGTGATCAACCTTTCACCACATAGTTGCCTTATTATTTTTCATGCAATGGGCGATAGTCTTGATGATATGGCATCCATTTGGTCATGTGGCATGGGTGTGGGGGGTGCATTAGGGTCATTTGGCAAAAATGTGACAAAGGCAAATGTGCTCCAATCACAATCTGTGAACATGCTACAATAGCTTGTGAGATGGTGGCTAGTAATGAAGATGCAAAGGCCTTAATCAAAATCAAAATGGAGGTTGGGTTAGAAAAAAAGGACAAATCATGCTAATTAATGTCATGGGCACAAAAACAATAAAGATTACAAGATTTTCTACCCAAAATGAAAACAAAAGCACGCACAATTCCAAATTTAGATTATGAAATAAGAAAAACAAGATCATGAACACAACAAGTGTGAAATAAGACTTGAATAATATTTTATTGCGAAGAAGAAACAAAACAAGGCTATGACAAGAAAATGTACCCAAAACTAGTGTTGAATAGATTGAAGGTAATAAGGAATTCTACTTTTATGTATACTCATTGGACACCTAGCTCAAGAAATTTTTTTAAAAAACTTTCAACCTTCATGTGGCCCATATTCATCCATGTGCACCCATGTGCATCCATGTGAATTAAAATTCAACTAAGAAAGAATTGAGACGTAACTAAAAGTGAATTGAAAATTAACTAAAAGTTATTTATAAGTGAATTGAAAGTAATTAAAAAGAACTGAGACTTAATTAAAAATGAATTAAAAATGAATTAAAAAATTAACTAGAAATGAACAAAAAATTAACTAGAGGTGAACTGAAAGTTGTGAACCATACCGACACAACCATGTGCGATAGTCTCAATTTTTAAGAATTACATTAGGGATATTCAAATGTGGTAAGGTTATTAAAGGTTTTTAACAACTTTAAGTTAGAATAAAGAATGATGAATGCACATGGTTGCATGGGGTTTTTCTTTTATAAAAAAATTGATATTAGATGAATGAGGTGTAGGGTTAATTATTTTTATCAACAAAGTTCTAGAACCTCAATAACGTGATTAGGTGTGAGAAATCTCTAGAAGGTTAGGGTTAAAAGCATAAACCAAATTTGTAATGTTTGGCAAAACAAGGGTCTTGTTATGGTATTTAATGAGCAATTGTGTAAGGGAGGATGTTTGAGATTCGTGAAACAGTTGAGGGGGTATTAATGAAAGGTTCAATGGAGATAGAACAATCTTCAAGCTTTATAAACATAAGATTAATTCAAAACAACTTAACGATTAAATAAATAGTGTGATAGGGTGGTATTGGCAACATGAGTTTCATAATGAATGAAACATTTATTTAAATTATGAATAGTCTCAATAAGGAGTTGCAATTACATGTTGAGTCCTAGATTTTGCCATAGTGATAATTCATAATTGCAGGAAATCTAGGATACGTCGAATGGTGTGAACTAAGTAGTCTGCCTTGCTATTAAGAAGTAATTAACAAATCGAACCATGCAACCAACGATAATGTCCAACGCTAGGAATTAAAGACCATGCGAAAATAAAAATGTTTTCAATTTCGTAATAACCTTCATAAATGGTTTCAGGTTCATCACCAAAAGCAAGGTCAACTTGCAACAAAATCACCAAGGTGTGAAAGTTCGGAGAAATGTAATAATACCAAGTTTGAAGGGGTTCAACTTCAAAATGAACACGCACCTCTCACATTTCGAGATCTTCATCATGAAGATATTACATCAATGTCAAATCTAGAGATGGCTCAAGAGGTGGTTTTTCATTCACTTGTGCAATTTGGGGCCCGTAAGACATGGCCATACACGACGCCACAATTTCAAAGAAAGAAAAAATCTTCAATCAAAATCAAATCGACAATGAATGTGTGAAGGACTTGTTACGTCGAAATGTGTGGTTGTGATTTATAGGTCAAGGAAAAGGAAGGAAAGGTGTAAGTAATGGTTTAAAACCATGGTAAAATAAAACTTTAAGATTGATGGAAAAATGAAGGTTTAAGTAAAATTTGTTGGGGGGAAAGTGGGAAGACGTGAAAAGGTGTTTTTCCTTCTCCTTCTATGGCCACTAAACATTGGAACCTTCCATTGGCCACCAAACATTGGAACCTTTCATTGGCCACCAAGCATTAGAACCTTTCAAGGGCCACCAAGCATTGGGACCTTCCATTGACCACCGAGTTGGGATTTTCCTTCACGTCCTTTTTTCTCCTTTTCCTTCTCTTTAAAGGGCGAATTTGGATCATTTGAGGCTCTTTTTCTAGGACATAATTTTTAATTTGAATCTTGAAAAAACTTGTTCCTATAACTTTCCTTGAGAGGAGAAGAATGATTAGTCTTAGTAGATGGTGTAACGAGGGAGAAGAAATTGGATGATTGTGGTACTTTTGAAAGAATGAAAGTGAGTAGGATAGTTTTGGGAACTTGAAATTTTAGAGAAATTTCACAAACCCTCTCGGGTTTCGTAACACAACCTTTCACTGATTTTGGTACATAGCTTGGAATTTGGTAGGCAAATGTGCCTTGTAACTAGTTTTTTAATGAGCTAAAACATGTTAGATTTGGATAACGTATGTGATAGGAATATATTTTAAGTGATTGGAGGTCTATTGCCAAGTTGAACTTTGTACCTTTGTGAAACCCTTTCGAGTATTGTAGCACAATTTTTTACTAATTTGAGTGCAAAGCTTGGAATTTGGTAGGCATATGTGCCTTCTAGTTAGCTTTTTAATGAGCTAAGGAATAATGTATGTGATAAGAACAATATTTTAAATGATTGAAGGTTTGTTGCGAAGTTGAACATGGTGTTTAATTTTTAAAAGTTGGTTTAAGTGAGTGACAATTTAACATAAATTTTAGGATTTGGAATGTTTTAGCTTGGGAAATATATCTATCAATTCCAAATCATTAATGATGCATAGGAAACAAGTTATTTATTTTCAACTACAAACACAATTTAACATCTAAAAATACACTTTGCATTTTTCCTTCATTGATAGCATATGTACTTTCGAGTATAGTCACTTCATAGAATCGGGAATAGAGGGACATATAATTGCCTCACAAAAGTAACTAAAACTTAACTATAATTGAACTAGAACTTAACTAAAAATGAACTAAAGCTTAACTAAAAATGAACTAATAATTAAATAAAAACGAATTAAGAGTTAATTAGAAATGAATTAGAAGTAAACTAAAACTGAACTAAAACTAAACTCATAAAATTTGGAAGCTTGAGTTGGAAAACCATGGCATTGATTTGTTTCACAATGAAGAATGGGCCTAGCCTCTAATGATCCAACTTCTCTGATGGCCTTGTTGTTTTGATATGTTGTCATCAAAGCCAAACCTAGTCCCCAACCTTGAAGTTAGGTTGTTTCTTTCGATGATCATCAACATTCTCCTTGTATCATTTATGTGGTTCTTCAAGGTTAAATACAAGTTGAGTTCGAACATTCGCTAATTACATGGCCCAATCCTCAACTACTAGATTCATATTTTTATGCACTCCTTAAATGTTAACTTGGGGTGCAAACCATGATTTTAAAGAAAAGTTGTTTACTGGGTTGATGAATGCATTATGTTATTGTAGGGAAACTTTGCCATGGCCAAAAATTCTAACCATCATAAATATTGTTCAAAAACTTGATTGACCCATTATATTTGCCCATTCATCTAGGGGTGGAAAACTAATGACAATTTCACCTTTACACTTAAAAGTTCAAATAATTGTTTTTAGAACTTGGATGCAAATTAAGGGCCACAATAAAAAATGATATCTTAAACAAGACCATGATATTGAAAAAAATGATCAAAAAATGACTTGGCTATTCTTTTGTTGGTTATTATTTTAGTACACAAAATGAAATGAGCCATCTTTGTCAAACATTCCACCACCACCAAAATGGAATCATAAGAATTAGAAGGTGGAAGGTTTGTGATGAAATCCATGGAAATTGAAAACCACGGGGATGTAGAGATCGACAATGGTTAAAAAGACCATGACGACAATGATGAAGATTCTTTATTTGAGCATAAACATCACAAGATTTGACAAACTCCTTCACATACTTCCAAAATTGTGGCCATTAATAATCTCAAAACACTAATTACATGGCCTTGTTGAATCCAAAATGGCCTACAACCAAAGCATCATGCTTAGCCTAGAGAACTTGAAGTCGTGCAAAACCATCAAGATATAACAAACCATTTTGAAATTTGAACTTGGCATGATCATTGGAAGAATCTTGGACTTGATGATGATTCCTGAATTGGCCTTGGATATTAATAGCAAAAGGGTTTTTTTTTCAAATTTTCATGAATTTGACAAAAAAAAGGTTGTGTCATTAGGAATTATCGACAATGCTTAAAGTCGAAGATGTTCAAGTTTGAGAATGACATCACATTGTTGTTCATAAGTTGCATTTCCTTCCATAGGGGCAAGGTACGAGCAATGGGACAATGCATCAAGTTTTCCTTGTTGGCGCCCATGGTGATGTGTGATGACAAAATCAAAATTGAGACAAGGACAATGCCCATTGAGTTTGGCATTGATTCAAAACACGAGTTGTTATGAAATATTGCAAGTTCTTATGGTATGAATGCATAATGATTTCATGTTGAACTCCTTCAAGCAAATGACAGCACTCTTCAAAAACATCCACAATGGCTAAAAATTCTTTATCATGAATCTTGTAGTTAATATTTATAGAAAAAAACTTATGAAAATGGAATCTAAATAGGATGAAGAAATTTTTTTTCTTCAAGTTGTGGGAATACAACACCTATTGTAAAATTAAAAGCATCCATCTCTTAAACAAAATGTTTGGAAGGGTCTACATGAATCTAGAGCATGGCAATTATGAAAGAAGCCTTCAAGTATCGAAAGGCATTATTAACTTTAACTCCCCAAGAAAAAAAATTGATCTTTATGAGTCAAACGAACAATAGGGGCCACTATTGAAGAATAGTGGCGAATGAAATGTCGATAAAAGTTGTCAAATCCAAAAAAACATTGGACATTTCAAACAAAAGTTGGGGTAACATGATCAATAATTATTACAAAAATTCATGGTTTTTTAAAAGGTTCAACTTGACTAAAATGTCCACATTGATTAAAAGGATGTTCACTTTGACTAAGGTGTGGGGCATGAAAAACACATGGTTATTTTGGTTGGTTCTTTTAACTAAAATGACCATTTTGATTAAATGTTAAGTCATACATCTAATTAAAAAAGGAATAAAAAAAAAATGGTCCATCAAAATGCCCATGGCCTAGTCAAACCGACCATACTGAATGGCTGTGCTTAGTTAAATTGGACATATTAATTGGTTAGCTAGCCTACTTGTATGCCTATTAGGCTACCTACTTGCTTACTTACCTAACATGTTCCTACCTTATTATAACCTACAATCTATCTATTTATTTACCTAAATATGTCCTACTTAGCTATCTATTTATCTATTTATTTACCTACCTACTATTGACCTATATACTTACCTATAGTTTACATAAGTAGGTATGTGCATTTAAAAACATAGGTAAGTAGGCATGTGTACCTACCTATCTACCAAGTTACATGGCATCACAAAGTATTCAAAATAGCATTCTTTCATTCATTGCCTTCTCAAATGTGCACCAAGTTGTATGCTTCACGTAAATCAATTTTCGTGTACACCTTGCCATGATTGAGTTGGTCCAATAATCTTGAAATCAAGGGCAAAGGGTACTGATTCTTAATGGTGAGTTGATTCAATCCACAATAATCGACACACATTCGTAAAGAGTCATCTTTCTTTTTGATAAAGAAGATAGGCACACTGACTTGAGATTTGGAATGTTGAATGAACCCCCTTTTGAAATTTTCTTCAATGTATTCATGAAGCGTTGCAAGTTTGTCTTGTGACAAATTGTAGATGGGTTCAAATGGAGGTTGTGCTCCTTCCTCAAGATCAGTGGTACAATTATATGCTCGATGTTTGGGCAAGGAGTTCACATTTTTCTTCTCAAACACATTTTTGAATTCTTGGTATTGGGAAGGAATCTCATGTGGATGTGGTTCAACATCTGGTGAAGGAAGAACGTAAATAAAAAATGCATTTCCTGTTTTGGTATCCTTCATGAAGGCTTTTGCTCCAACAAACAAAGGCTTGGGGTACCTAGGCTTTCTTGTACCACCAAGGTCTTTTTTTTGCTGCAAATTTTGCATGCTTCTAATGAGGGTTTCACATTCCAACGCCTCATGTTGTGGTGTTTCAAAGTGAAGACTCTTCGTATGCCAATACATTCGTGGATTATGTAAAGCAAACCAAGACAATTTAATGATGACAAATTTTTTTGGAGATGAAATGACATTAAATATCACCTTATTAGTGTGAAAATCGATGGTAATATCTAATGCCTTCATTTCATGTGTGATTGGTCTTTATGAAAGGCTCCAACCATCAATGACCTTAACTAGCATCGGTGTGTTCTTTTCCATTAAAACCAACTTGTATTACCGCACCAACTTTTTATCAATGAAACATATTGATACGCCAAAATCAATAAGTGTATGGGCCTCCATTATCATAAGCTTATTACATTTGACAATGATTGGTACCAAAAAACATGGTGTTAGATCTAAAGATAAGTTGGGACCATTTTCAATACATGATGCATCAAGGTCTAGCCTCGTGGTCCCTACTAAGGTTGGACATGTTCATTTTTCAACTCCTCTAGTTGTGGATTAATAACAAAAATGGCACATGTTGCATGTGGACCACATTTCTTTGGACATTCATGAACAACATGACCTAGTTCTCCAAAATATGAATAGAGATTGTTTATATGTCAACATGGTTTCTCCTATTCTATGAGGGGCTTACATTTTGTTTTACCAATCTACATGGGTTGTCCTTTGGTGAGGTTGCAAAGGCTAGGCTGGCATTACGGGTGGAAAATTTCTTTGTGTTATTAGTGGTGTAAAAACATTTTGTGTTGTCGATGTTGGTTCATGACGCCTTTTTTATCGATGTTTAAAAAACATGCTGACACACCAAGTAGCTTGTATAATAGCTTGATTTAATGTTGAGGGGTCTAGTAAGGTGAGTAACAAGTCCTTGCATCACTTCATAACCCAAATTGGAATTGACTTATGAATGTTGTTTCACCCCATGAAATATCACAACCCAATTGTTTAAACTCTAATGCATATATTATAGTTAATTGTGATCCTTGATAAAAAGATCGTATCTTGATGTTAGATGTGCATTCTTTGTCCAAATTTCCAAAGGTGGCATTGAACTTTTCAAAAAGCATTTCGAAATCATTGAACAAGGGTGATTGATGCTCCAGCAAAGGTGTGAACCAAGTAAGGGCCATGCTTGACAACAAAATGCTAATGAATTCAACTTGGGTTGGGCCAATTGGATATTGATGAAGATGAAGTTGGATGACCAAACGCACTTGGTTCACAAAACCTTAAAATTTTGAATGTGTGCCATCAAACTTGTTAGGTAGGCTGATTGATGGTTCCTTTGGTTCGGGTTGTGTTGCAAGAATGCATCCCAAAAAGGTTGAAGCTTGATTGGTTTGTAAATGAACAAGAGACTCACAAAGTACTTGATTTTTCTATTCAAGATTGTTAAGGATAACAAGTATTTCTTCCATAAATGTAGACATGAGTTCGAAACAAAAAGATAACAAGAACAAAACAACAAAAATAGGCCTAATGGGAGTATGTTCAAATTGTCACAAACATGAAAACAAGTGAATTGGTGTTTAATTGAAAATGAACTAAGAGGGTAAATGCACAATATGGTGGCTCATTTTTAAAAATAATCATATTCCACAAAAGTCCATGTTCTAATGTTAAATTTTTAATTTTTTGTGGTACCATTGGTTAAGTGGTAATAAAGTCCATGTATTAAAAGCAATAAAGTCCATATGTGCAAGTTAATTTAGGGCATTCAAAAGTTCATATGTATAATTTGGCTATGATTCTTAAGGAAAAAATTCACATAAAAATGTACTATTTCATTCTAACTCATATGATAAGTCACTATAGATAATTTTGAATAAAATTTAAGATGAACCTTTTAATTTTGTATCATTCTAGTCAACTGACTAGTCCATAATTTTGAACTTCAAAAGTCCATTACTACTAACATATGAACTTTTTATCAATAAACAACTACACAAATATCTTCATAATAAAGTTGTTAGTTTACATTCAATTACAAATTAATAGATTTAAAAATATACTACTCATCATATGCCTTTAAACAAGGGGTACCCAACAAAAAAACACCATTGTGACACCAAAAGTGAGCCACCATACCTTGCATTCACCCAAGAGTTAATTGGAAGTGAATTTAAACTTAACTCAAAGTTGATTAAAAGTGAACTGAAACTAAACTAAGAGTTAGATACAAGTTCATCATAAGTCTTGGATAAACATTCAAATGAACGAACTCTATGGCATTGGCATTTGTGACAACTAATTTCAAAGCACCTAAAGAATTAAGAATGATGACGGATGAAGAATTTAGAGTTCAAGTTAGGGAGTTATTAGACCTATAATTAGTAATCTCCATCCTAGCTATGTGAGTTGGATCGGTAATGTGGTTGCTAATGACTTCGATTATGAAGTCTAAACGATCCTTGTGTAGGAAATTAATGAAGATAATAACAGCTTTAAACAAATGGTTGTACTATGGTTTGGTGGAATCAAATATTTTCATGAGTTTTCTCCATTTGCATTTGAGACCTCCAATGCCCCATTCTATTTGCACTTTGTAGCTCACATGCATTTTGTTATATGCATGCATTCCCTCCAAATCATGTCTTGGGGCAAGCTCTCACCTCCCAAGTCAAAGCATCACAAATATCTCCTCACCCATGTAATTTGGGTTTCAAAATAATCATTTTTATTGAATGAAAAATTATTGTCAATATTTGTACAAATTTGATTGGTGGAAAATGGTCACATCATGATAGGACTCTAGGTACCTTGTGTCAAGATAAATGAACAAACCACGGTAGTCTAGGAAAATAATGTTGTTCATACAATACATCTTTTTATGTCCATTGAACCAAGTTTTGTGTGCTTCATTGTTCTAAGGCTTTTAGATTTTAATGAAGGTCCCATTTATGAACTTGATGCAACCTTGAAACTCAAAAATTTGTGAACCAAGTTGAGCTTGGTCCTTAATTGTAGGCCATCAAATTTCATTGCTTAAAACTTCATTAGTGCAAGGTGAAATAAAAATTGCATCATTCCACACATTATTTTTGCTCCAATTCCACATAAAAGCATTGTCATGTTTCATGTATAAGATAAATTGGAGCAACTATTATTCTAGGGTCAACTTGGTTGGTCATCCACATACAATGCATGCATCATTGGTGGATTAAACATGGGATTCAATGGTGGGGACAACTAAGGCAACTGATTCCTCAAACTTTTGCAAAGTATAGTTTGTTAGGGTTTTGAACAAATTTGGAGTTGTCCACATAATAGTAAGCACATCTCAAACACCAATGGTGTGATTGACCGATTGCCCTAGACCCAACTTGAACTCACTTGGGTTGAACAAATAATGAGTGTTTGTGACCACAATTATAGCTTCAAACATGCATTGGTTTTGCCTTCATTTCACTTAGAACATTTCCTTGTCACTATCTGATGAAAAGCTAGAAACATTAATGTCGAAGGAAGCCATCTCATGTAAGGAATAACCTTAACCTTAACGGTAGCCCTAAAAAAAATCCATAATCAACCCCTAACAATAACCCTAAAAATAGCCCCCTAAAAAAGTAAACCCTAAAGTTTAAAAAAAACTTTACAAGATGTTTAAAATACGTCCAAAAAACCTTAAACTAATTAAAACAAAACCCCTAAGCAAAGAAAGTCCCCCAAAGAATAACCCTAAATACAACCTTCAAAATTAGTAAACCCTAAAGCTTATAAAACCTACAAGATGCCTAGGTTTCCAAGAAACCTTAAATCAATCCTAAAAAAAACCCCTAAACAAACATTTAGAATAAACCTAAAAACAACCCAACAAAAGACCCTTAATTAAACCTTGAAGATAACCCCAAACAACCAGAATCAAACTTTAATTTAAACCTTATAAATTCTTTTTGAAGAGAACCTTAAACCCATACCCTAAAATTAAATCTCACAAGATTCCCTAAAAATAACCCTAAACAAACCTAAATGCAACTCCAATAATAAAAAAGGAAAAATAAAAACAAAGATGGTTCAAATGAAAAATAAAAAGAAGTGTAAGCTCTAAAAAGGAGAAGAAAATGTTGAAAATAGATTGAAAACCCACATATAGACCTCCATGTAAAAAGCCCTAAAAGATCAAACCCTAAAATGCAAAAGTTCAAATTTTTGGTGCAAAAGCTAAAATGTTCTTATAAAAGGAAACCCTAAAATAACAATCCTATACCTTAGTATCCTTCAAGCCTAAACCCTATTCCTAAAGGAATAAAAAATTAAAGTAAATAATCCCAAAAATCATTAATCAAAACTAAAAATGAAAAAGAAATAATCAATAAAGAAATAATTTCATCCCTAATTTGGGGACATTAAAGATAACCAAAAATAAGGGATGAAACTAGAATAGTGTGTGGGATTGGGTATGGGATTGGGGACGATTTTTAGAATAATTTTATTATTTCAAACTAATTTCCTCCCAAATTTCTGAAATAAGACCTTGGAATACTGGGTAATGTAAGTGATTTTTGTAGTCTATGCCTAGTGGTTTCTCCCCCCCCTGCTCCCTTCCCCAAATTTTGTGATGTTGCCCAAGTGGTGATCATCCATAAGAATATTGAGTCAAATTTGTCAACATTCAAAATATTAAAGTAGAAAAACCTTTTAAAATATTTCATGTTGTAGGTGGTTTTGGCCAATTTCGGCAATTTTTGAAAAGCATTTTCATTTTTGGGCAAACTTTTACCCAAAAACAAGAAAGTTGTGATAAAATAATATGTTTCCAAATTATTTTTTGCAAATTGGCTACAATTCACCACAAAAAAAATCATTGTCTATGGCTTGTAATAAAAAATGACATTTACAATTGTAATTAATTTATAACTTCATTGTAATTTTAATGTGGAGTGTCATGTATAGTGAATCCCCAAGTTTTGCTAATGGCCACCTTCAGGAGTTATACGATCTTCAGTTGGTTCTTTTGGATCAACTTTTCCCGTTTGTTCAACAATTCTATGCATAGCCATCCCCATTGTATTTTTTTCAAACTTCTTGACATGGGGATTTCATAGTGATTTCGTTGAAGTTTGGTACACGATAGGGGGACCCATTAAGAGGAGCATTGTTTGCTCTAGCTCATTTTTGTGCCTTCTACCCTATAGCAATAGTCCACCCTATTTGTGTTTTCCCTTTGTTGGTGGATGATATGTATATAGTAGGTTTTGCATTATATGTGATTCCTATTTTTATGATTTCAGCAAGAGTTTTTAACATTAAGGCTTTTAGTGTAGCCAGTGAAATGCATAGCTTGGTCTGCACATAGGTTGGACCACTCTATATCACTTCCTTTTGGCTTTTTTATTCTCGACTTGGGTTTTCATATTTTGGGTGCATCGGTGGGATCCACATCATTCGTTGAGGCTTTCATGAAGACCTTGGGACTATATCTAATCTCCCTATGTTTGCACATTTTCATGAAACTTTTACGATGTTCTCGTTGTGTTATGCCCAACACCTTGGCTATTTGCTTTGTATAATGTTTCCATCTCTAGGTATTTTGCAACATTACATTGAGTTTGATACTTCTACCATAGCTACGTTGGAGAAGTTATTTGGTGTGGGATCTTTTGGTTGTTCTATTGGTCACTAATTTTTTATTAGGCCATTTTTTTTGCTTTTTCAAGCGGGTTTAACCTCCCTTTTGTAGTTTGGCACTAGAAGAAAACTGTGTATTTTCGACTAGTGTTTGTAACTAAATTTTAGTCGCAAGAGACATTTTGCAACTAAAATCCCTATAGTTGCTTAAGACAAGTCGCATGTGATAAATTAGTCGCAAATGAAAAAATGTATTGTATGAAAAAAAAGTCAACAAATACATTTCATCCTTTGACTACATTGTATACGTATTGTCACATGCGACTAAGATGCAACTATTTTGGTAACAATTAAGGGCAAATGATGTGTTGCCACGTGTTTTAATATTTGATTATTT
>Ga0209208_10000345_pt1 | contig 57827 bp, 50 predicted proteins | sample S1TSphfallax_3_FD_187694 | JGI IMG/M metagenome (GOLD analysis project Ga0209208, IMG submission 187694) | Host-associated microbial communities from peat moss isolated from Minnesota, USA - S1T2_Fd - Sphagnum fallax MG (SPAdes) (version 2) | ecosystem: Host-associated > Plants > Peat moss >... | reverse complement strand
ATTTTGCCAAATTGTGAAATTTGATACCAACAAACTAAGCATACAATGAATGACCGATCCACAAAAATCTCACAATTGTTTTAGTTGCAACATTTGATGTGTGTGTATGTTAGCATTAGGTAATTCAGTTCCATGGTTCATTAAGCAAATCAAAGGTCTTTAAAACTTGTTGGTGCATATACAAACCAATTGTGTTCCAAAAATAAAATGAAAAATACATAAACAAGAAAATTAAAGAAAAAAAGGGGGGGCAGAAAAAAAAAAACAAGGAAAAAATGGTCATGGTTCATTATACATAACAAACCAAGTAGGCCAAAAAAATGATAAAAAAAAGTAATAGATGAACTAGTTAAAACCATTAAAGTTTTGGTTAATTTAAAGTATGTTTAGACTAGTGTTGGGCAGTTCTCACATTTTTGCAAGAATTGCCCGATTTTGATTTTCACATTAGCTTGTGAAAACTAATCTGGTTTGTTTTACTTGCTGAGAACCTGGTTGGGTATCAAAAAAAAAATTTAATTTAAATCGGTTCAATCTCAAACATGTCGATTTTCACAAATGTAATAATAGTCGATTTACAATTCGATTCTTACAACCCAATTATTGAATTTTATTTTTCTTTTTGCACCCCAAGTTAGGGGATAAATTAAAACCTAAAGTAAATAAACTTTTTGATGAAAATGACAAAAGAAAAGGCTTTACAATTTGCATAAAGGACTTTTTTGAAAAAGTCCCCCAGAAATTGTCATTTTTGAGAAAAAAAGAAAAAGAAATTTGACATTTTAAATTTTCAACACAGGTGCTACCTACATTGCTAATTATAAGCAAGAATTTATAAAAACCCTTTTCTCCCTTTGGTGGGTGTTTTGATAAAGTTTTGCAAGGTTTCATCATTTTTTTGTTGTTCACTAGAGCACTTGGCTATTAAATGTTAAATCTATCTATAGATTCTCATAAACACAAGTACTTCATAAATTTGAAAAAAAAAAAACCCATTACCTTACATCTTAGACCTATGGACAAGAAGTTTGAAAATCAGGTTTGGGGTCTCAATAATAGTAGGTATTGACTACAGATTCATGCCTTCTCTCTCTATTCATACCTAATAAGCTTTTTGTCAATAGGTAGTCTACTAGTTTTTGCCTCCATATTTTTGTTCATGATTAATGCCGAAAGTAGGGAAACCAACACACCATGATCGTGATACATGACCATTTTTTTCTTTCAACACAATGTCAAATTTTGCACCACAAAGCTCCAACAATTTCATTCATTTCCATTTTCTTTTTTTCCCTAAGCTCTTTAATCAAATTTCTTTTGTTGTGCATCTCTTTATAATTTTTGTTTGCTAGTTTGTTCTCAAGGGTTTTCTTTATTTTTTTAATTTTTTTTCATAGTGCTAAGTATTGTACATCTATTCACAAAGTTTTCTCAAATTTTCTTTCCTATTTTTTTTTTCTATGTTTTGCATGTTCACACATGTTTATTCTATGGTTTTGTTTTCAAGGTTACTTTGAGGTCTGGTTGTTGTTTCTTGCATGGCACCAAGTTTTTACTTTTTGTTGGGCAAAAGTGTCATTAGGTGGACCATTAGGAACGTCACACCTTGATTTTCCTAGACCCATTGAACTTTGAAAAATCATTAAAAAATATTTAAATAATTTTTTTCATAATTGTTTTTTTATGAGTACATATATTAGGTTCCATAGACTTTGAAATTCCAATAATATAAAAAATATTGTGTATTTTGATGTTCCTAATCATTGTATTTAAAAAAAGTTTCAGGAATGTAATGCATGGCCACCTTTCCTTGAACGTTTTGGTTAAGAACACAAATTTGAAACATGAATTGAGAATTTTCTTGAGATTTTTTTTCCTATGTTAATTTGAAAGTCATTTTATTTTTAGGTTCTTATTAGGCATTTAATTGAGTAAGTGTAATTTAATTATGAATTTTCAAAGTTAAGGCTATCAATTTTTGAAAGGGCCATTTTGATTAAGAAAACAAAATTTTAAAAAATTTCAATTTTTTTTATTCTGAAATAAACTTCAAGCCATATATTTGTGCATGCAATTGACATACATATATATATATAGTAGTGAAAACATTTAAAGTAAAAGGCCTAGGAAAATGATTTTTGTGTTTTTGGTTCCTTGAGGTGATTCCTAGTGGTCCACCCAAGGATGTTTTCTCGTTTTAAATCTTTCTCAGATCTTCCTTTCCCAATGTTGTTCTTACACATCACCATTTTTCTATGGTTTTTGCAATTGCAAATCATCACCTTCTTTATTTCTACCATGGAATATTTGAAGTTAAGTCTTCTTTGCAATTCATTTTGTTTATGTTGTGTTGCAAATGTAAACATTTGCATTTGTGTTTTCACATCAATAGTGACTCAATATAATTGATGGAAGACTTTTGACAATCTTAATGTAGATTTCTTTTTGTTGCCATGAGAAATGTTATCATTCTACATCAATATATGATATTTTGTAATTTTGATCTGCTGTTGAACAAGGAAGTTGATGAATAGGTGAAAGCTCAAAGTACCACATAGTATTCACATTTCTTCATGACATACCATTACAAGTGGGTGGAACACATCTAAATTATTACGAAAGTTGTTTTTCAATTGATGAAAAAACTATGACCTTTAATGGAAAAAATTAATACCAAGTACTAATTTGCATACTTATTGGGATTTGGGTGGAATGTTCATTTTACAAACTTGCTCATGGAATAGACTACCTACAATGTTTTGAAATGTTTTCCATTGAGAAGTTGTCGATTAATATGGTTCTTCATGAAATTGTTTATGTGGTCAACATGTTTTCAAAAATCAAGTTCAATGGTTAGAAAGGGATGATCTTTTTAAAGTCATGGCAAGTTTTAAACAATTATGTGGTTTTCTTTCAGTTCATGATGTAATTGATTGCATGCAAATTCACATTTTGAAACCAAAGAATGTTTTCACAATTGTAAATTATTTTTCCTACAAGTCAAAGTCATGGAGCTTGTAGCTACAAGTAATGGTTGATCATCAAAGGTGGTTTCAAAATGTATTTGTTGGCATGCTAAATTTTATGAACGATTCCCAAAGTTTATAATTGTCAAACCTTTACTAAAGAAAATAAATTCTAGTTTATTCAATTCTAAAGATGGATTTCAAAATAGGATATCATTTACATCTTGGGGGGTAAGGGTTACTCATTTCTACCTTGGTTCATGATCCTTCAAAAGCAAACAACAAATATGAAGCACATTATTTTGAAGGTTATCTTCAACATACAATTGTATAGGGGGAGGAATGTCATGGAAAATGTGTTTAAGATTTTGAAGAAGACATTCAAAGAGTTGTTACTTAAAAGCAACTTGCATGTTCTTTTCCTTCCTAATATTGTTTCATGTTGTTACATGTTGCAAAATTTGATATTAAATGGAAGAGATGTAAACATTGCATTGATGTTACAATTGGAACAAGAAAACCAATAGTTAAATCTTTGAGGTGGAAGGAGACAATAACAAGATGAAATTAAGATCAAGATCCATTGAGGTAGAAGTTACATTAAAAGGTAATGAAATTTTAAGATCAAACCAACAACTTGTATGTAAACATTTCTTGGAAACAAAAGGTCATTTAGGGAATGAAAAACTTGTGGGGTCCAAATTGAATTTCATGTTGAAAATTGGAATTGAAATGTGTTTTTTAAAATCATTTTTTTTTAATGTTGACTATTGTCTTGAAAATATGAATTGCAATTTGTTTTCAAAAATCAAGTTGTTATTATTATGACTATTACAATACTATTCATTGAAATTGGCCATCATTGTTGTTGCTTTGAAAATATAAATTGTAATGTGTTTTCAAAAATCAAATTACTACTATTACTACTCGTTGGAATTGGAGCTCATTGTTGGTCATTAGAATTATTACATTTTGTGGTTCTTCATCAAATGAGATTTTTAAAAAACAATTGATGAAGGTATGAATGTCTTGTCTTTGATGAAGACATGATATGTTATAGTGTTCAAGTTTGCCAAAACATTACAATGTTTTTGTTCAACTTTTGTTTTTTCAAGTACTTTGTTTTTCCCTTGTCAATGTCCAATTGAATTACATTGATCCAATCCATTACATAAAAAATACCTTGTTATTCTTGTCCATTGCCTCAAATGTGCATGAAAACAAATGTGTATTTCCTTTTCATTCCAATGTTCCTAAAAGTTGGTCTTGTTGTAGTTGTTGGTTATTTTGTGCCTTTCATAGGTGGTGTACAATTTTGAAATCCATCTTTAATAATGATGATTGTTATTAAGACGATTCCATTTGTTTTTACACCTCTTGTTGTTGCATGCAATTTTTGATCTTGTAATTATTTGTAGTTTTTTAAAAACAATTGGTGCATCTTTGTGATATTGGATTCAAATTTGCTTTTGGATTGAAAATCTACTTCAAGGTGTTGTGCTCTTTGTGTTTGTAGTTAATCAACTCAAGGACATTGTCTTGACTCCAATTTGAATTGTGTTGGCTTGAGGTACTCCCCCTTCCTTTGACTCTCCCTTTTCCCTTTGTAGTGTCCATTGAAAAGACAAATTTTTCCACTGCAATGTCCATTGAATTTGAGTTCAACATTGTGTTGCAAGTACCAAAACTCTATAGAAGTTCTTTGGAAGATCTATGGTGGAAGCCATGCCAAAACTCTACAAAAGCTCTATAGTGGAAGCTTTACAATGTCCAAGATTTGTGGTTCATGCAGAAGGTCTATATGGCAAAAACTTTGGTGTGTTCAAGCTTTATGGTGGAAGCTCTCTATTGTTCAAGATTTGTGGCGAGTGCAAAAGGTTTGTGGTAAAATCTTTGGTGTGTTCAACAAGCTTTGTGGCACAAAAGTTTTGAAGCTCATGAGAGAAGAACTTGAGTATGCGGAAGGAGGAAACTCCAAACCGCAGATGCAAGTTGCGATTGTCAATAATTTGTCACATAAGTTTTGGAGAAGTTAGTGTAATGACAAATTCAAGGAACAAAATGTTCATGTTTGGAAGATTTAATCACCATGACGTTTGCTTAAAACTTCCTTTAACACAAATAATTAATTAGTGTTAATGGTATTGATGACACATCAGCAGCCACCTCAGCTATCTATCCAAGGACTGCAACATGCGTGGAAAAAGTTAGTTAAGTACTCCAGGTCTGAACGGAGCAATAGTACCCTAAAGTCCTGGTCTTCATGTAAACGTCAAAGTGGGGAATGTCCACATGTCCCCGACCGATGGGTGCAACAGCGACGCGCACTTTGCGCGCTCAGGGGGGCGAGCGGGCGGGCAGGTGGGTGGGCGAGCGCGCGCACGTAGTAGACCGGGGGCAAAGCTTTTTTTCTCGCAAAGCTCGTGAATCACCAACCGCTCTAGCCTGCTTCTGCGCCAGTACTTACTCTTGTCAAGGTCAGTAGCAATCTAACGCTACTCTCATCGCCCTTCATCACACAACCAACTTCATGTTCATCTAGATCGTACCTTTGGGGTGCAGGAGCCGGAAATAGCCGTCATGGCCGCTGCGGCGCAGCTAGAGGATGTCCCCAACGAGTCTCTGTTCTCGGAGTTGCTGAGGCGTATGAAATGTGCACCCAAGCCGGAGAAACGCATTATTCTCGTTGGTACCTCCCGTTTTTGCCCAGAGCTTTGTGTTTGTTCGCACCTGTTTTGCTTCTTCTTCTTTTGTTAGATGATCCGGTTTTTTTGGGGCAGCTAGTTCTATGCACAGCTCAATAAAACCCCACTCCCCTAATTTGTAGAATCATGATGATGTGTGTCTATGTATCTAGCGCTTTTGGTGGTGATGAACAATGTGTTTCTTGAGTTGGCTAGATTTAGGGTTCTTGTTCCTGTTTCGTTCTGCTTTTGAGGTTGATATTTGTTGGGGGGGGGTGTTTGCAGGACCACCTGGTTGTGGAAAAGGGACCCAGTCACCCATCATCAAGGAAGATTTCTGTCTGTGTCATCTAGCCACTGGTGACATGCTGCGTGCAGCTGTGGCCAAGCAAACGCCCTTGGGGCTGCAAGCCAAGGCAGCCATGGACAAGGTGTGCCATCTGCGATCTAGACCTAACCCATGATAGTCTTTCCCCTTTGCTCTCTATGATTTTATGGGCAAGCTCAAATGGCACCCAAGTCAAGTCACTCTGGATCTAATGGGCAAATGGGAATGGCTGGCAGGGTGAGCTTGTGACAGATGATCTAGTTGTTGGTATCATTGATGAAGCTCTGAAGAGGCCCTCTTGCTCAAAAGGATTCATTCTGGATGGCTTCCCTCGTACTGTAGTACAAGCTGAGAAGGTTTTATCTTTGCCTTGTTTCCCCATGGTGTTTTCTGTCACAATGGCTAGCTTGGAAGCTTCCAGATAGAAGCTCTGATATTCATGGAGGAGTTCATACTGCACATGTTGTCAGCATTGTTTAGGAGAGACAATAAAAGGTGGTGTTGCCAATCTCATCATCGTTCTTTCTGTGTGTTGTTGGTGTTCCAGTTGGATGCTATGCTGGAGACACAGGGACATAAAGTGGATAAGGTGCTTAATTTCAATGTTGAAGACTCAGTCCTGGAGGAAAGAATCACTGGCCGGTGGATTCACCCTGGGAGTGGTCGCTCATATCACTCCAAGTTTGCCCCTCCAAAGGTTCCTGGTATTGATGATGTAAGTAGCTTCATATACCAGCTCAGAGGTTGTTTATTTATGTCTGGTTTGTGGCCAAATTTGGTCTAACCCCTTCCTGGCATAAGAATGACACCAAGTAACTTCCACTATCTGGTCAGATCTCCGGGGAGCCATTGATACAGCGCAAGGATGATACTGCGGAGGTGCTCAAGAGCAGGCTGGATGCATTTCACAAGCAGACTACCCCTGTAAGTTTCTCTAAGTCACCCTTAGTATCTTTTGGCAGCCACACCTTGCAACAGACAAGCATAACCAGAATAGGTTACGTTTCTGTCATTTTCACAACCAGTTGGACCAACAGTTTGGATAAACCTTCTACTAGCTAGTAGCAGGCTTTTAGCCAAGAACCTCTTGTTCTTGAAGACATGAAAGATGGAGTTTTATAGATTATTAGACTCGTTACAGAACTGCAAGGATGATTTGAGCAGAAAGTATACAGTGGGGTGAGGGTTACAAATCTGATCACTTTCAAGGAATGTTCCAATTAGAATTGGTGTACTCATTCCTCACCTCCACCAGGCAGTGCAATATGATTGATCTGCATGCCATGAAGGAGCTCACATTCTACAGTAATAATGCAGGTTCTCTGATCCCTTTCTAACTTGCAATTCTATATGGGTGTAGGTGATTGCATATTATTCACAGAAGGGGATTGTTGTAGACCTGCAAGCTGAGAAACCTGCAAAGGAGGTCACCAGCCAGATTGAGAAAGCTTTAAGCTAATGGAGTGCTCAGGGAGTTTTATCCTTGTCACCAAGCCAATGATATGAGTTGCCAGTCATTTTTACTGAAGAGAGCATGTCCAAATTCTTTCTCCTTTTGGAGGGTTGGGGTATCACCCGACCTTACTTTTTGTTGATGTCAATCATTTTTCAAAGAAGGTGGTGCTGAGATTTGACGGATAGTGAACCTCAACCATTTGCATAAGAAGACAAATTTCTCTTCTTGTTGTGTTGTCGTTGTTGCATGTAGTTCTAATTGAGCACCTTGCCTCCAACATGGGGGTAGTACCCTGGATTCTCTTGTCACCTATTGAGGCAAATTGGTCAAGTCATAAAGGTGGGTTGCACTGTTGCCCAGAAGCTTCAAAGATTGGGGGCTTGCTCAATATTGTCATCCATTTCTTGGCAATTGACTTGAAAGTCAAGGAATTCATTTAACCATGATTTCTACTCAGAAGTCTTATGGAAGTGAGACGGGTAGTCAAAAGCATCATCAAGTAAATCAACATGTACTTTCTCAAACTTTAGTTGTTAGTGGATGAATTTTTCAAAACTTTGTATCCAAATCCTCATTGTCTGGACCAGTGATTATTTTAAAGAGCTTCCAACTGTTCAGAACTGACTGAGAAAAGTAGATGGAGTCTCGCCCAATTTGTATTAAGAGCATGGATTACACTTCACTAATCTTGTCGGAAACTCCCTTGCACTCTTGCAAAGCTGCAATAGGATCTTGTTTTGTGGGTGACACTGTAGAGACATGAATGGACCTAAAAGTAGAACTTGCTTGAAAGTATGACCTGATTGATAACTCAACAGCTCAATTCTTTGGTGACTATCATTGATTGAGTTGGGTTTCAGTTCCTTGGCTAACAATTGTTACCAACAACCATATAGCATCGTGGCATCACAACACCAGTACCTCCCCCTCTCCCCACCTTCAAGCATGACTCAAACAATTGGCCAATATTAATAAACATGAGGAATAATTAGTCTTTTTCTTTTTCTTGTTTTAAAGGTTCAAACATTTCCATTTCATTACACATGTATTTCTTTCGCTCATTTAAAGAAGTAATAAGAGCCCCTGATTGGATTTGAACCAAATCATTTGAAGATCAGCAAATGGTTTGGAGATTTGGAGGTGGACAAGACTTCCTGCAAATTTAAAGCAAATATAGCATTGGGAAAAACCAAAGAATTCAAATTAAATGATCTAACAATAGTTAACAAACCTTAATAGAAGGAGTGGGAAATTGGTTAAGGAGGAGAAGCTATTGCTTGTATAAGATAGACCTTGACAAGCAATGGGTATTGCATATATCTTGGTCAGAAGTAATCGTGACATGTGTCTTGTGTGGAATAATTCTTTCAAAAATGACAATGTTTTGGGGGATTTGAATTGTAATCACAATATTTTTCCCAAGATCAGGGAACTTTAGCTCTAGATGCTTGGAAGAATATTATTCATAAACTTGTTGAAAGTTCAAACAGCGTGTGGTCATGGCAAGTCCAAATGGCCGTGTAGTGATGGAAGGTTCAAACTCCAAACCAATGTTGGGCAGTTATTAGAAATGGTGACAATCCCCTCTCAGTTATATACCCAGGTGTATATTCACTTTCCTGGCAGGGGTGGAAAGTTAAAACAGTACATAAACAGGGACTCAAGAACCTTTGGAGCTGAATCCCCACAAAGAATCTCAAGCGTGAAAGAACCTTGAATACAAAAATCCTACTGGTTTGCCTGACTTCACTTTGGGTGGTAGAGAGTTTTGAAGCCCGGATTCTTTAGTTTCTTGGAGTTGGTATGCAATTGTGATATGACAACATTACATCATGCTCCTCTCTTGATTCTGTGTTTTTCGCAACATGCTTCTTATTTAGCAAGATCATTCTTCTCTCCCTAAACCCTAATATGCGTAGGTTGTAATCTTGAGTCAAAAGAATGTCAAGTTTGCTTGCTGAGTTCCTTGCAGGATCACGAGGTTAGGAGTTGTGTTGTGTTGTGATTTGAATTAAAAGAATTTCAAAAAGATTCTATGGTAGGTAGTGGTAGAGTTGATGGGGTTTTTATAAAAGATGAAGGCTTTAAAACATTTGTTGGTTCTAGATGAAGAGAAACAATCATAATATGATTGTTACAATCAATTATGATTGTTGTCTTCTCTTTTTTCTCCATTGTTGCAAGATCTTGAGGATTGTGATCTACATTATTTTTTTCTGCATGCACTTGTAAATGCAAAGTTCATCAATTCTGGTTTAGGTTGTTAAGCCGTCTAGTTCAACCCTTCTCGTCCAACCTGTCTCTTTAGGGTTTAAAATCATTTGTAAATTTCCATTACTTCATTTCAAGTAAGTAATCCAGAGTAAGGGACAAAGTTCAATGCACAACCTGCATTTGACCATGTCTGCATTGCATTGAAATGCTAGTCAATATTGATTAATGGTTCAAGCTTGAAAAATTCAGTATTGCCAAGAAATTTGTGTTATGAATTGGGATGGATTTTTGACCTTGGGTGTTTTTTGAGGTGTGTGTTTGGGACTTCTAACAAAGAGATGATTAGCAAATCATCTTGATAAAACAAAAGAGTTCGAAACTAAAGAAGGTTCACTCACTTGAGACAACTTCACTTGAGACAACTTCAGCCAAAAAGAGTAGATAAATTGGAGGATGGTGTGAAGCTTGAAAAAACACAATGGGGGGGAAGTTAGGGCAGAAAATAAATGTCGCAACCATCACATTTGCTTCCTAAATTATTCCAGGGGATTTGAATCTTGGTATTCCCATGTGGATGTAATATGCCTAATTGTTTGTGGAGGCATTTGGCCTAAGTGCCCATTTTGTTAACCCTTGCTAATAGCTCTCACAAATTGAAAGAACTAGTTAAGAACAACAAACCCATGGCATGGTTTTTTAAACTAAAGAATCCATATACATATAACCATCTATCTGTTTTTTATCACCAAAAAATTGGTTCCGAAAAGGACCTTGAAAATTGAGAAATGAAATAACCAGAACTGAACAAGGTATTTAAAACCAAAAAAATAAAAAAATGGATGATACTCAAATCTAATAATGATGGTCCACCATGATGGGTTATGAAAGAATTAAAACCATGGTTCTTTAAAGATTCAAATCATTGCACAACATTGGTCCAAAACAATGTTGGGTGGGTATAAAAAAAACTGTTTCATAGGGTAATATGGTTTAGCCTAGTTCTTTAAGAAAAGACCAAAAGGTATCAAAACAGGTGATACCAAGGTTAATAATTGACCCACTAGGTATCAAGTTGTACATAACTAGTTGGCGAAGAATGGGGTTCCCCTTTAATATGCCACAAATTGAACCCTAAGTAGATTATATTAGTAATCCCCAGTTCTAGTTCTCAACTAGGGTCTTGGGACATTGGATATACCTAGGGAAAAAAAAGTAAGATCTTTGAAGGATATGAAAATAGTGAAATTTAAAAAGTTATTTAAGCTCTTAGAATAAATAAATTGAAAGAATTGAGGTGATGGCTATTGAAGAAAATTAATACCTACCCAGCATTGGTCCAAACAATATACACCTTGCATAGGGTAATTCCAAGCTAGAGTGGATAAAAAATCGGCACAATAGGTTTCCTTGAAAAATACATTTTTGTAGTGTATTTTGATTGTGACATTGTTGCAACATTATTGGATGTCAATGTTTGAGATTTTTTTTTAATTCATTTTTTCCAAAATTAATTAATGGTGACCATCTAATACACCTTAACATATAATGTTTGTGAAAAAATATATAAAACTTTCATAAAATTCATGTCTTAATGAACTTCATTTTTTCTTCAATTATGGTGTCCTTCCAAGTCCCCCAAAATTTCATGCCATCTTGAAATGGTTGGAACCCCGTATTTTGAATTGCTTATGACATTTATGATGGTGGCCCATCAATAAATGGACTTGTCATTACAAACTATGATTATGTGAGTCCATTTACAATTTTTTAATGGACTATTATGATGGAGGGCATGCACATTGGGAAGTTCCCCATTTGGTGTAAAAAGTTAATTTTCTAATAATGAAAAGATTACACCTAAGTAAATTACATGAGAATCACATATTTGAATCCCTTTCCATGAAATACAAGAAGCATTTGACTTGCGACACATTATAATCCACAAGGGTGTAAAAAAAACTACCATACTATGGAATTTTATGGACATTGTAGTTTGCAAACACCCAATAGTGGATAAATTAACCTTTAGTTATGTCATGTGTCTATTGTATGAAATTAAGAGATGGGAAATTCCTACTCAAATTGCTGTAAAAAAATAGTCATAAACCTCATGCAATGTTCAACAATGTAGGAAAAAATAAATTGTTGGTAATGTGATTGACATTTTTTTTTTAACATAAAAAACATAATACATTTTGATGAAAACAATACATGAAAAGAAAATGAAGAAGTAGAAGATTTTCAAATTTTTGATGTAGATGGAACCAAAACTATAAAAATGAAAAATAAAAAATACAATTTATTTGATATTCACCATCATAAATTATAATCATCTTGTGATATGTAACTCCTTCATAATATTTTTTTAAAAATAAAAACTTACAAATTATGTATTCTCCAATTTGTTACCTTTAAAAAGGATCCACAACATCCTTCAAATTGTGGAATCCACCAATAATAACAACACCTGCCAATAAACCATATCATAAAAAAAACTTGGTTTTTCTTCAATTTTTTGGTTTCAAAAGTTTGGCAAAAGTTTCAAAAAATGTTAACAATTGTTTTAGGTTTTACACTTTTAAAATAGTTGAATTTTTTTGTCACCAATAATGTGAAATTTTGAGCCCCCAAAAAAAGGTTGCAAACAAAAGCATCATAGAACATGTAAGAATGGTTAGGAAAAATTTACACCACAAACCATATAATAATTTACAATGCAGAAAAAAATCATAATAATTTTAACCTCTTAGAAAGGCCATCATTCAAAAATGTGTAATTAGTCCATGCAAATTTACATGATGCAAAAAATTTCCCATTTTCTATTGGGTTATTTGAACAATCTCAAGGCCAACTTGTTTAATACCCTCCCACTTCTAATTTGGGTAGTTCCACCATTGGAACCAACTTGTTTCATTTGATCCCATTTCTCACTTATATAATATGTGACGCACTCCCAACTCCTTGAAGGACTCAAATGTGAATCTAAGTGAAAGACAGCGGAAGAAGGAGGAGTCGAGACGCGCTCCCTAGCTCACAACATTTTGAGGGGTAGAGGGGCATGTTGGAATTCCGGGATGGGACTAGGAAGAATTGACAAGCTTATTCACTCACACGGGCCTGCACACAACCCACACAAAGTGGTTAGTGCATAGTTGAAGCACCTTTGGTGCTAGGACGAGCCACGGGCAACACGGACACACAAGACTCACCACAGCCCAGACTTGGGGGAAGTCACCACCTTCCCCCTTATAGTATACTCTGCACCTCTCCACGGGGCCCACATCCAAATGGCTTTTCTCTCCCAGGACTCCCGCATGGGAGTCCCGAAATCTCGCCAACCGGGACTCCCGGGACTTTGAAGCCTCATAACTTCGCGAGCAGACCTCGGATCAAAGTGCGGTCTAAAGCAAAGTTGTAGCTCTCGTCGAGAGCTTTCCAACGGTATGTGTCACGTTGTTTGTAGCCAAGTAAATTGGGTCGATTCCTGACTTTTTCTGGTCGGGAGTCAAACTGGTAGTTCGACTCCCGGCCCCTTCTTTTGGCCATAACTTGTGTTTCAAATGTTCAAATGAGCAATGCGAGCCCATTTTAGGCATCTACGTTCTAAGAGCTTTCCAATGATATAAAGATTGCCATAAGACATTGAGTTTTGACCCCTCAAATTGGTCTCTGAAGTTTCCTCCCTCTCCCAAAGTGGGAGTTGCCTTGGGAGTGTGAAGGATCATTCCCTCACACTCTCCTACACTCCCGGGAGTCTCTGATGTGACTCCCGGGCTTCCCCTTGGCTCGCACCCTTGCAACCCCTTTGCCTTGGTCACGAGCCCAAAGCTAGGGTTGCGACAATATGTAACTTGTTTAACTTTGTCCTAAATAGCTTTTGTTACTCCATATATTTGTTCTTAAGTGGCTCTAACTATTCCTTTGTGCCTTTTCCTAACTCATTCCAACAACATCTTGTGCCTTCTCTTGAATCACCCCAACAATATATTGTGATTTTCAAAATCATCTATTCAATTAAACTAAAATCAACAAGTGACCCAAATATTGCCCCATGATTCAATTTTAAGCTCACACAATTGGGTGGTATGAAAAAATACACTAAAACATGTGTTTTTCCATAACATTGTTGTTTTTGTGGCTTGTTTGGCCTTGCCAACCTTCTATGCACTAGTTGCTTAAACGTCCTCGAGGCTCAACATGGTGATCAATTGGAATGAGAAATAAAGCTCCTCAAAATTACTAGCACTCATAGAATGGAAGAAAAAAAAGGAATACATTCAAAAAAAAAACACCCCTATTAAACAAAAGGTGCATAGGAATAAAAAATCAATGGTAAACAAACCTTAAGACAAAGGTAAGAAAATGATAAATATTGCCACATGGAACAAAGGTTAATATCAATGTTAACTAGGTATGTCAATTAAAGGCAATCATGTATCCCAATTTGAAACCTTGACCAATGGACATTGAAAAAAAAAAACCTAAAATGACCTACATTGTCTAACATGTCTTTACTCATACACAAGCAAGGCCCTTGCACACATTATTACAATTCATAGTTTTTAAAGTTGTCCAAATTAATTGCCTTGTTCACCTTGATTAATGAACATGTCCATTTTTATTAGAAGCCCATGGCTTGAATGGAATGTGTATTTTAAATTATTGAACTTGGATATAATGACTTATTTAATTATCTATCAAATTGAACATATAATCAAGTTGAACACCTTTGTCAAAATGGCCAATGGGTTTTATTCAAATGGGACATTTAGTCAAATTGGACAAACCAAAATGACATGCTTGCTCAAAATGACCAATGTTTTTAAAATCAAATTGAAAATCCTATGCTAGTTAATAGGACAAGTTAACTAACTATTACCTAGGCTAGGTAAGGAACCTAAGTCTACCTACCCACCTATTACTTAAGCTAGGTAGGTAGCGAAGAATTAACTATTTAGTCCTTGGCTACCTTCCTACCTACCTATTTATTTACCTATTTACCTCCGACCTTGTCTATCTACCAACCTACTTATTAATTACTCAACTTTCTTACTTACCTACATAAATAGTGATCATAAATTTGACAAAAAATTTCGCCTTTTGCAAGTGTGGTCCTTTGGTAAGGACTTAGTTTATTATTGTGAATGTGAAAGGTTCAATTTCTTATACTTGTGACCTATGTGCATGCCTAAAAGAATATGGTAGGTATAAGGTAACTAGGTAGGTTATGTTAGATAAGTTAGGCTTATCACCTACTTATGTACATTTTTACAACCTGCCTAAACCTATTTACTATCTTCCCACCTACAAATATTTTTTCAATAATAATTCAAAAAAATGATTTAAATTTAAATAAAATTTTTTATTAATCAAATGGTCCACTATCTATTAGCCCACTACTACAAAAATGGGTCAAATTCACTTTCTTAAGGTGCCTATAAAGTCCTATGGATTTAATCTATAGTAAATTTCATTTCACCATTGCAAAATGAAAGCCACTATGTAGTGGACCATGTCACCATGTAGTGAACCTAATTGGTAGCTTGTTGTCTTTTGAGTACATTCCTTTAATTAACTATGAAATTCACACACAAATGTAACTTTTAATGAGATAGTAATAAGTTTGAAATTGCTTTTATTACAACCCAACTACAACATTACAATGAACATTTTATTGTTCAACCCATTGTGCCATATACTAAAGTCCACTATCCCATGTGCACAAACCAACCTCACCTTGTTTAACAATGTCTAACTAACAAAGTTCTAGAAATCCTAATTGAATTACTACTAACTAACACTACCATCAACTCACTACCTTGATTTATAAATTACTTAATTAGTTATTACTTAGATTTTAAATATTACTTAGTTAATATTCTAGTTATTTATTTCTAAATTTAAATTTTTTTAATGAAAACTTATAAGTAATAATTTGGTTAATTAGTTATTATTTTAGTCATTTATGTTCTATTTATGAATTAATGAATTTATAATTTATAACTAAATGAATTAATTTTTTGATTATTAGATAAGTAATAATAATTAATTAATTAATTAGATAGTTAGTTAATTACTTGTCTATTTAGTTATGTATTTTACAAAATTAAAAAGGAAGACATTGAAAGATATGAGATAACTTTTTAGTTGTAATCTAGTTTGCAACTAAGTTGCAACTTCAATTTTTATCACATATGTTTTGTCTTCCATTTCCATCTTGAGAACTATATAAGGAGAAGGTTTTGTCCTACACTTGCACATAATAAAATACATGTCAATTGGGATGAGCCAATCAAAGGAACTTAAAAAGTTTAACCCCAAAGGTTAAACCTTAAAAAAAATTTAAATATTCTCCTACCTCCTTAACCTACATATTCCTACATAGCTAGCTAGCTAGCTAGTCCCACCCACCTACTTAAATATTATTTTTGGTTCATTTTGACCAAAATCCAAAAATGCCACATGGCATATTGGTATTATGCCATGTGTCACAATCTAAAACATTTAAATTATACAATGAGGATTCCCTATTTGTTCTTAAAATAAATTTTTTCAAACCTTTTTCATTTGCCACATGTCATGATGTAAGTTGTTGATTTTTATGGTAATATATAAATGACATACAATAATATACAGATGGTGAAGTATTTGTTGACCATTTACTTCATTCACATTTGCAACTAGTGTTTTATGCAACTTGTTTAATACAACTACATAATTTTAGTAGCAAATGTCTTTTGCAACTAAAATATAGTTGCAAATGGTAGTTGTTTTTGTATAATATCCTAGGTTTGTTGTAGCTACTCCAAAACCAATGGGAACATGAAACAACCATCAAGTTAGAATGAAGTGATTTGACATACCTATCCAATTACAAATACACCTTTGATCCATTTTGAAGCTAACACAACAATGAAGGCCAAGATAACCTCATGTGAGAAGAATTCCCAAAATGTCATAACATCATTTTCATAACAAATAGCAGTTTAATGCATTAACACTTTACTTCTAAGGTCAAGCTTGAAGGCTCTAATTGCTAGCAAGCACACCAAGTCCTTGTCAACCTCCTTGGTAAATACTTGCAATCGATTGTTACAATTGAATTCACAATGCATTGAAGACATGTTCTTAAAATGGAACAAAACCATCAAAATAGGATCAATGTCCCCAAATCTAGAGGCCATTTTGTTAGATGATGCAAAGATCCCAAATTTTGGTTATCAAGGGAGCACCTTACGCTTGAGCTCAACTCGAGTTGTTCTGGTTGTAAAAGTTGGGCCACAAGGGTGCCGCTATAATTGTTGGAGATTCCACCTTGCAAGATCATGGTTAGTTGTTTGTAATTTGTGGCAACTACAATAGCAATATGAGAAATTACATGAAATTAATATATAATAGTTTCCTTCTTCCCTGTTGTTTGATCCATTTGAACATTAGTCAACAACTTTGGCATTACAACATGTAAAAAGATTTGCCATACTCAAATGTTTATAACATGGCACATGCATTGAACACACATGAATAAAAATGAAATTGTTAGAGATATGGCTTTCATGCTACAATTGTTGTATTATCTTCTAAGGTTACCACCACTTAACATATATCACAAGCTTTGTATTCCATGAAAAAAATTCCATTATAGTATTCATGGTGCCATTACAACCATCCACAACTTGAAACATCAAGGCTCAGGTATTTTTTGACAAATCCTTCCTTCAATCAATTTACTACCATTTCTTAAAACTTTATGAAATTATTTCAAGCATATCTCATGTAAGCATCCCCATGAAATTCAAGCATGGATGACATGAGTTCTTAAGTCACAACAATAATGACCACCCAATAATATTATATCTCCCTCCTCAAAAGTTTACTACTAACTAGAAAAATGTCACAAAACTTGAAATCTAACACAAAAGAATAGTTCCAAATATTTTATACTATATCATAAGACTTCCTAAGATTGCCAAATAGTGAACAAATTGCTTATAAAAAGGAACACCTATAAAATCTTTTAAGAGTGTCCAAACATGTATAGCTATTCCTTTGTATAAACAAATTGTTCAATGTTAATTGGTTAATTGTAATAACTAACTCTAGAACATGAATGGAGGTAGATAAATTATTCAACCTCATAAGCTCTTCAATCATTTATTTATGGCTTTGATATGCATGTAAGAGTGTAGGGTTGCATAGAAAAAACTTGGTGTGGATTTTCCAAGGCAATTTGTTTAGATAATCTACAAAATGAAAAGATGGAAGACTAAAAGAAAGAGGAGAAAGATGAAAAGAATGAAGAGGAAAAGAAGGTGGAAGAGCCTAAAGAGGGTCCATATGGTTGTCGTCACTAGCAGCCACCGTGTTTTGCACCATACACCTTCCTACACACTTGCAACACATCCAAGAATGGAAAGACCCTATCAAATCCAAGAATATCCACATAAAAAACATCATCTTATATGAAAGCTAGTATACAAAACAAACCTATTGGGATAGATGGCTTAAGAAAATGCACTAGCTTTGATGGCAAGGTTAGAATTCTTGGTTTAGTTCTTAGTTCTTAGTTTCCATTGAGGAGGTTTAAACGTGTAGTTGGGGCATGCACCAAAACCTTTGAATTATCATCAAAGCATTGTAACTTCACCGTTGTGGCATTTTTATTTTCTCCAATTTTCCTAGCACCTTTTTGAATGCATACCATACAATAGAGGTCAACAAACAACAAAATAATACAACTGGCATGGAAGTTTGATATAGGAAGAGTAAGAACATACTTCAAAACAAGAGATTGGAAAAAAGACATGAAGAAAACATGAATAGGTGCATCAAGTATTCAATTGCCAACACCTTCTTCACTCACAACAACACGAAAAAGATAAAAAACATTCAACACATTTGCAACATCTTCACCTACGTTGCACCACCACAACACTTGCATATTCTTTTTTTTCTCCTTTTCCACATTCACATCTAGGAACACCTATTGTTTTTTTTGTCTCCCCCTCTCCATACTCATGTCTAATAACAACATTGTATAACCATTAAGAAGAAACCATCATTGTTAATATTGGGGATGTGATGATGGTTGTGTGTCACAAGGAACATTGGCATTGAACAAAAAACATATGTTTGGCATGAGTTGGAAGCATGTTTAATGAGATTGTTGAGTGAAAAATGGTGTTGGTTAAGTCTTTTGTAGATGATTGCCAATTTGGTTGCATCACAAAATTGGAAAAATAAACCCGATTGGGGGGGACCTTTCGATCAACTAAACCCTGAAATTGTTTAGCTCCAATTCATTCTACGACAACATTAAGATTACAATTGAACCTTGAAATCTTGGTGTTTCAATTTTGTCTTTGGGGCTAGAGCTAGTGTTGTGTGGGAAAGTTTGTTGATGTTGAGAGAGACAAGTGATATCAAGTTCCATGTTAACAACTCAAACATTGCAGTGGTGGCTCCCCTTGATGCACAAGGCCTTATTATTATAATCCACCATCTTGGGACACACTTCATCACCATACATGACATGGGTTTGGTAATCTTGCATCAACAATGGTTATGGTGGGTTTAATCCTTATCTTTCATTGAAATGCATGTGGTTTCTTTTGAAAACTTTAAACTTTTGAGCTCATTATCACAAGCAAATACATTTCGTGTGTTTGATTTAAGGTTAAATGAGCACATGTTTCTTTGCAATGGTAATTTTTGCATCTAGATTTTTGGATATTTCATATAATTTTATTTTGATGTTTTGATAGAAAAACCAATTAAATGTAGATTTTGCAACACAACATTATTAACGACATTTTGCAGGATATGGGCATGTGTTTAGGTGATAATGGCAAATGTGGCATCAATTAAAATGTTGGCTTGCATGTTTTTTTGTTAGTCTATTTTTATTTTTGTTTCCCTAGTTCTCTATTCTATTTTTGTCATAGTGTTCAGTACTTTTGAAGATGTTCATTCTTCTATCTTGATTATGAATTGAAGGTGATTATTGAAGGAAATATAATTTATTATTGAAAAATGGGGAAAATTTTCAACATTATTTACACAAATTTGTTTTTACTTTTCAATTATTTATTAACTTATTTTTAAATAAATGTGAATATAAATTTGAGATTTGGATTATGAAAATTGATTATTACCATTTGTAAAGATTGGCATGTCTAGGAACTAATTTGATTAAATTAAAAAATGTATGCCTTTTTTAATTGAACTTAACACATAATTTATAAATATGATATAAACTTGTTAATCCAAACTTGTTAAATAGTCCCATGAATTCATTGAATTAGGTCTTTAGTCACAAGTGAGTTCATGAACATGTATTCACGAATCATCTAGATTCTCATTAATTGTCAATGTTTTTTTTTCCCCCTTGAATAACTTTGCTTGAATTAGTTTTCTCCTCAACCTTTGGTTCCCAAATTTTCCTTCATGTGTGCTCATTTAAAGTGACAAATATTATGTGCAAAATTCCAATGTTCATAATTTATATCCCATAGTCATGCACCCTTCTAATTTGGCTCTATTTCATACATAGCCTTTCAACACATCTAAGTATCTTTCAATGGGGTAACAAATGTTTAAAAAATTTCATTATGTCAAAAAATTTAAAAGGAAATCACATTTTAAACATTCACAAAAATTTTACAAGACATATTTTCAATGAAGGGATGTCATCAGGTTCAACATTCTTGTGCATATTTTTTGATAACACTTACTTAATGTGATACTAACATGATTTATAATGGGCATTAACAAAATTTGTCATATCACAACATGTTGGTTATGACATTTCATTGTTGATAACTTACACTTCACAACATGTTTTTTGAATTTATCAACATAGCCCATTGTTGCCCTTATAGACAAAAAAGGTTCAAGAATTGTAAATTTTCATCTATTATAAAGTCAAAGTGATTAGTCAAATAATCTTATAATTTATTAATAAAAAAATCACTTTAATCACAATAATGGATTGAAATCAATTTGTTTAATATGATAATGTGGTCTTTTTTTACACCTATCATTTTGGGTAATTTTTTTTATTAAAAATTCAATAAAAATGCTTGTTCATATAATAGTAATAAATATGCCTTTTATATGCAAAACTTGGCAAATGTATATGCTTGAAGGGCACTTTTGGTTTTGTACATGGTTTAGACACGTAAATTAGGGTTATTCAATTTATAAGATTACACAAGATGAAGGAGGTATGAAAATGTAAAGAAATGATGATAAATGCATCTTTGAACAAACAACGCAACATAAAAAAATTCAAACACCAATGTCATGTAACATGATCATTGAATTTTGTTAAGTAATTATCTCTTTTTGCTTTGCATTGATGTTTCCATGCAACATGAAAATAGAGATGAACTTTACAAGTTTAGGTATTTTCTTATTTTTCATGCATTTTTTCTTTTGTTTTTCACTTTGTTATATTTTTCCAATGTTTCTCATTTTCAAGTTCTATCTATTCCTAAGTTCATTTTGCTTCATTAGTTTCCTAAGTTTTATTGACATCTCTAATGTTTTTTAATATATTTGAGTTCACCACAGGTTTAAGGTTTTGAGTTAAGTGTTTTTGTTCTTAAAATTGTTAATTGTTACAATGGTAGGTGAATGGGTTGATGATTTGAAAGGAGTAGAACCATAAAACTCACTTGATTTAGTCATAAAATGTTCACCTACATTTGTCAATGCTCTTGTTAATAAAATCAAAATGAACAATGGTGCTTCATTTATCTTGTTGCTATCAAATTTTCACATGATGCCCGATAGTATTTTTTAAAAATCAAAATAAAACAACTTGTTCTATTTTTAAAAAAATTAACACCACAACAAAATGTGTCCATGTACACCAAGTGATTTCATTGGATTTTGAGTGAATTCATTGGTTGTAATGAACATGGACCAGTGAAGAAGTAGTGTATTCATTGGTCTAGTGAACAGGGACTAGTGAACCGCACCCACATTTTGTAATAGTGTAATCTGACATTTTTTTACAAAAAGATTTCCTAATGTCTTTTTTAATTTTTGTGTTATTGCAAAGCATTGACATGGGCTATTAGTGTTTGGGGATGTTGCTTTTTTCCTCGTCATCTTTTTTTTTTTCTTTTTTTTTCTTGTCCACCTAGTTCAATTTTAGGTTATTTTTGTCTCAAGAAGTCCTTCATTGTAGCAACTTCTTGAGCTCCTTGCTTTGTGATTTTAATTGTTACAACAACATGATTTTCATTCTACATCTCTAAAAAATTGCCCTTGTTATTTTTCACTTTATCTCTCCCTTTTTTTTTCTTTGAAATTTTTACCACATTTTTTTTTCTTTTCCATTGTTTCTCAAAATTTATACATTCCCTTTTTTTTGTTTGATATTTACCTTCTTTTATAAAAAAATTAAAAAAAATCTTGCCATTCATGTTAATACAAAGATAAGCAATCAGTCATTCAATAAACTATGAGAACAATAATGAAAATGTTAATTAACCAACAACCAACATCAATATTGGTCCATTTCATTCTAAAACTTCATATATGACAATGGATATTAATATTAGTTTATACCTACCCATTAATTTTACTTTAAGACTTTGTTTTATTTTTTCAATGTTGAATTTTAAGGTTCATTTGAAGTCAAACAACCTTTTTTTTGTTTGCTTAGGTCATAATGGTTATAAAATTAAAATTTAATACAATAAATTTTGAATGAAAAAAAAATGAAATAATGAAAAATCTTATTGAAATGAATAGATTTGAACAAGTGGCTAAATTCAATAAGGACACTAGTAAAAAGAAACCATTGTTTTTGTGAAAAAAATTATTTTTTAAGAAATTATTTGGAATTGATTTTTCTTGTTTATGGGTGCACATGAAAACAATTTAACATCACATGTTGGATGGGACAAATATTGTTATATGTTCACATAACGAGTGTTACTAAAATTGTTCTTAGGTTTAATATGAATTTTATTTTTAATACGTGTACACTTGCAATGGAACAACCTTATACACAAACCTTAATAATTAATGTCAATAATGATAGTAATTTCATTTTTAATGATGATTCGCATTCAAAATTTGAACCTTAAATTCAAAAATTTAAAATGTTTCAAAACCCATTATGATCATTGTTATGCATAACACCACAATTACCGTTTTATGCTTCAAATTCTTTTGTAATTTGTACACAATTGCATTTTGGTATTAAAACTTGAATATGCACATAGTCCAATTGACACAACTTGTTTAATAATCTCGATAATTAAGTTTATGATTTCTTTCACATGCTTTAATCATTTATCAAATGAAGAAAACTATTGAGGATTGTCTACATAAGACATTTGATTTATTTGAATACCATTTCTCAATTCGAATTCCTTTGTGTTTGTGTTGGGTAAAAAAACCTACCAAATTAAAAACACAATTAATATTGGAAACAATTTTTTTCAACCTCAACATCATTTTGACAAGTTATGGTTGTTTCAAGTTAATAGATTCTAATTTATTGGAACATATGTAAAGGCAATTTTGTTCTACTTGGTGGTTACAATAAACAAATAATGAAAAGAAAAATGAAAAAGGCCAGATGATGCAAATCAATAAATATAACTAATCATTTAAATTAAATACAATAATGACACATTATTACTAGACATATTTCAATAAATAAATTATCACCACTATAAACTATATTCACTATGAATATTTTACCTATTGAAATATGAATCTAGTAATGATACTAGACTATAGCTTACAATAATGTTAGGTTATAATATAACTTTAATAAACTATATTAAGGTCAATTATCTCAAATACATGTAGCTCTTCAATTTTGAAGGATGGGAACAAAGAGAGAGGAAGAAGATTGTGAGTATGAGGTGCAAGTAAAGTTAACACTTGCTTCAGTTTCATTTTTCATTTTGATTAAGGGTTGAAGAGTTGTAGATGTGAAGAGAAAGATAGAGATGAGAGACTAAACACATCATGGAATTCAACAACAAAATTGTGGCACAAAGAATAGTTAAAGAATAGTTTAAAAACTTGAACAAGAATGTTGTAAAGCTCGTCTAAAGTCCAAACAATGGTTTTAAATTTAAGAAGTATGAATGATGTTGATCAAACTAAAGATTATTGTGTTACCTCATTCATGCAACAATTCTAAACCATTGATTATAAAGGGAGAAGTTTTCAATAGATAAATTATCACCGCTCATCAAAAGTGTTATAGATCTACTTTTTAGTGGATACAATTTTTTTGTTTTGAAGGTGGTTCTTCATTCATTTAAAGAGTCACAATCATCAATCTAAGTTTCAAATAATGTGCATATGCTTTGTGAACTTTTTGTGACTTTCATTGTTAATATAAACCCAATTACATAATTTATTGCACATTTTTTTTCAGGAAAATTTTAAATTTTATGGAAAAAAATTTCATTTATAAGACCAAAAATAGGAAACTATATTTGAAGAATCAATAAAAACTTTCAATACTTCAGATTCTCACTTTCAAATGGATTTATGCTATACATTGAAGAAAGTAAAGTTTAATTGAATTTAATGAAGTAAGATTTCATAATTATTGGAAGTCTTTGACACATTTATTTTCAAACAAAAAAGAAAACAACTCATATAGTGTTGTTCTTGAATAAAGGAGCCTCAAATTTATACAAAATTTATAAAATTGCTTTCTGGAATTCAATCTTGAATGCCATACATGCAATGGCACTTCTCTTCAATTATTGAGGAAAAAAATCCTCAATTTCTACACAAATATGAAACATATAAATGTAATGACAGATCCAGTAACAAATGTTTTAATTAGTTTACTAACATATGATTCAACATATAAATTGGAGTCCATATTTTGAGTTTCAATGAGTTATATGTTTATGTTTAGCTGTGTGATTGCATGCCTTGTCTTACTGTACATAATTTATGAACTTGCATTAGTCATAGTGGTGTCATACATCTATGTTCATATGCATTCAAGCATTCAAAAAACTTTGTTGAATATTATTGATGATGAGTCATTTTAATTTTACACATAATTCATACAACATAAACTGTAACATATAGCAGAAATTCATGTTCATTGAAAGATTAGGATAACTACCCTCTTAGTACTCCAAGCTCTATGCTTAAAATTCCACCAAACTCTTTGCAAAGCCCTGGGAGGATTTGTAGTAAGAGGTGACAATTGCCTTCAAAATGGAGTTCATTGTTGCAGAGGTTATCACTGCTGTGTACCTGGCATCATTTATCTGCCCATATTGCACTTAATGCTAGAAGTTCATACAAAAACAAATAAAAAACAATGGTGTCCATATCTCTCAAATTAGGAAAAAGCTGAGTAGGGACCTGAGGAAACAAAACAGTAGAAAGCCCACTGGAATGTCTTGACAAGCTTTGCAACAAATTCAAGCTGCCTTTCAATTCACAGGTGGTTGGGTAAGCGACACATCTAGAAATGAGCAAAACTATCCTTGCAGGGCATCCATCTCTGCAAAGCATACTACTGCTCTGTCAAGATATATGTTCTGCCCAAAAGGAAAGAAATTCTGTAACATTAAATGATGCTCACATTGAGCCAAATGTCATTGATAATACTGCAACTCATTACTTTCTGTTGATGTCTCTCTAATTTGGCCCCCATGTTCTCTCTGTTCCTCCACAATCGCACTCTTTCTGCTACCACCCTAACACAATCGCTGTACCTGTTTCACAATCCAGTAATTAGACTGCATGTGATTTATGCACTGTATCAGATGAGCAGCAAGCCACATGAAAATGCAGTTTGTTATAGCATTCCCCCCTAGCCAAAGTGTATGGAACTGAAAAATGAAAACTGAAGCATGAGTTCCCAAAATGTTTCAGAACCTAAACTCCCCTTTCCTGAACGCATCCAAATAACCAACATAAAGTAAAGGGTACAAGTACTCACAAAAGTAAAGAGTAAAATTTTGACAAAGGCAGGCTGCTGGTATCAGTCCATCAAACTTAGATGGTACATAAAATGAAAATGACAACACCAAACTTCTATGGATCCCTTAAGCTGCCTAGTTTTCTACCAAGAGATCTGCAGAATTTGGGTGGGGTCTAGCAACTGAAAAGTATGCTTGCTTACCAATCATGACCACTTTAACAGAGCCAGACCTTACTCTAGATGACCCCAAAATGCAATCTTCAGCATGAATAGTTTCAACCTCATATTTAGTAAGAGTTCTTGTACATGGAAGGAGTCAAAGAAACAAGTATGTCAAGACCCAATGTCAAACTCTGGATCTTACCTACACCATAACCAATTGCTGTCCATAAATAGTACCCATTAACATTCGGTTTTAGCTATCCAGTCACACCTGCCAAAGAAATCTGAAACTATCAGTAAACTGTCAAATTGCGCTAACATGAACAATATACAACAAATTGAAGAAGGGGATATCACAATACTGAACTAGCTAAGGCAAGATCAGATCCTTATCAGCGAGCTGCTTCCAAGGGTCCTTGGATGTTTTATCTTCCAAAGGTTGTTAAGTACCTAAATATGAGACTGAAAACCAGTGGCCTGCTGTGAACAATCAATCATGTGCTTCGACCTTTTGGACTGACTTTCCCTTTAGAATCAACCTCCAGAAAGAAAAATGGCTCTGTGGGCTCTTCCCTGCCATATACAAGACACAACAAAAAATTAACGTGCTGATATCAAGGTGAGCACAGCACAAACCCTAGGACTTCAACATACATTTTTGCATGTAGGTGACTGCATACCCTCTTGTTTAGATAGATTTCTGAAGGAGGAAAGAACCATGAGGGAAGTCTGTCATAAATTAGTTTGAGAATCTTAAAGACAAACAGAAGAAACACCATCCAAAATAAACAATGGCCTTTGAATATGCCATCAACTATTCACATGGGATCTTAGTCGGATCTAGCACATACCCAGGCTTTGAATGCATGCACTTCCAGTAAAGCTTGAATGGACCTGGCAAAGTCTTCCTAGGATCCCCTTCAAAGAGTGCCTGCCATGCTTAACCCTTGCCATTTTAGAATCTTCATCAAGGGATAGACCTAGATTAACATTGTTGCAGAAAATGCTTTCTTAGAGATTTGCCACTACAAATTCATAAGGTTCTTGCCCTAAAGTGGCAGCAAGATCCCAAGAATTGATCAAGCAACAAACCCTGAATCTAACAGCTGATGACAAAGTTTGTACACTGACACATCTGCTTGCAACTCATTCTCTTTCCTTTTGGTATGAAACTTAGGGCAGAAGCAAATACACCGCTTGAGAGAGACACACAGAGACAAAGAGGGTGTGTGAAAAACCTGAACAATGTCTTCAAGACGATCATTACAGCGGTGGGGCCGAGGTACTTTCTCCTCCTCCTCCACTACATTCTGTTGCTGCAGCTGCTGTGGTTTACTCAGCAGCACGGACTCTCGTTGTTGCTGCTCCATGGATTGATGCGGCTCCATGAATCAAACCCCTGCTAACTGAGATCGCATTAAATTTCAGTTCTGGTGCTAGAACTGGTTGCGAAAACTCAGACCCAGTTCTGGTTCGGTTTTTGGTAACTGGAACTGGAACCCCGCGGTTCTAACGCTCCAAACCGGGTACCCGCCCAACACTGGTGTCAGTGGGATTAGGCTAAATTTGTTGCGACCGTGAGAGCTCCCCTTAGTGCTGCCTTCCCGTCACAGTTTTAGGGCACAGTCGCAGTTTTAGGGTTTGGAGTTTTACTTTGAAGCTTTTTAGGTCTCTGACAAAGAGAGTTGCACCGCTTGCTCTTTGGATGCACCATTTTGGGTGGGTGTATTCGGCTGAGAATCAAGTATCCAGCTTTATTTGACTGGTTTCTTGATGCAAATGAGGGGTTAATGCTCAAAAGTTTGCATCTTCAGGTTCAATTTCTTGGCTCTCCAACTTCAGTTTTAGTGGTTTCTGGCTGCAAATGAGCGGTTAATGCTCAAAATTTTTCATTTCTAGGTTGAATTTCTTGGCTTTCCAACTTCAATTTTGTTGGTTTCGTGATGCAAATGAGGGGATTAATGCTCGAAGTTTCACATGTACAGGTTCAATTTTTGTGCTTTCCAACTTCAATTTACTGGTTTCTTGATGCAATGAGGGAGTAATGCTCAAAGGTTCTCACATCTTCAGGTTCAATATCTTGTCTATTCTGATGGAATGAGGGGTTGAAATGCTCAAAGGTTCACATAATTCAGGTCCAAATTTCTTGTTTTCTTGCAGCAATGAGGTGGGTTACTTCTACATGAGGGCCTTACTTTCATGGTCCAGAAAAAAATAGTAGCAATGAGGTTGGGGAGAACTTCTCAATGTTTTTTGGTTTTGTTTTTTGAAGCTTGGGGCTCTGGAGTGGAGTTTTGTTTTCTTCTGTTGTTCCATACACGTGAAGTTGTGACACATCTGGCAAGCAAACGAGGGGCAACAAAATGGCCCGATTGTGGCGGACCCACTGCACCCTTCCTTCTCGTTCTGCATTCTCTTTTGTGCCCTCCTCCCTTTGCCCCTCCTCAAACCCTACCACTCCATCACTCCTACAAACCAATCATTGCTCTCTTCTGCGCTCCTGCTCCTCCTCTTCCCTATTCTATTGCTCTCACTGTCCTGTCCTTCCCACCATCAGTTCTGCTGCAATCTTCTCAACCCTTTCAACTTCACAAGGCCGGGTACTACTATGGCATCCAGCTTCTGCCTTACAACAGCGAAGAAGTGTTTTCATGGGGGTGAGCCAAGCCATGGTGAAGGGAGAAGAAGGGGGAGTGCGAGGAGGAGGAGGAGGAGCAACAACAAAGATCAAGGAAAGGGAAATTCTGGTGCAGCATCTCCTGGTACCTGAGGACCAACTGCAGCTTTTGCTGGACCTGCAACGCAAAATTATGCAAGAAGGTGTGGACCTCAGTGATCTTGCAGCTGAGCATTCCATCTGCCCTTCCAAGAGCGAGGGTGGAATGCTGGGATGGTTGTCTCATGGTCGCACAGTACCTGAATTTGAGGAGGCAGCTTTCAATGCAGCTTTGAACAAATTGGTGCGTGTAAAAACCAAGCATGGCTGGCATCTACTGCAAGTGCTGTCTGAAAGGGAGGCCACTTTCTTGCAGGAGATAGACGTGGAGGACTTTGATCAGCAAATGCAAGATCCTGAGTTTATGCAAGGAGCACAGCTGTTGGATGTTCGGGAGCCAGACGAAATCACTACGGCATCAATTCAAGGGTTCAAGGCGTATCCCTTGAGTCAATTTGGGCAATGGGCTCCCACCATCTCTGAAGATCTTGACCCAGAGAAAGATACCTTTGTGTTGTGTCATCATGGAATGCGATCTATGCAGGCAGCTCAATGGCTGCAATCTCAGGGCTTTCGACGCTTGTACAACATCAAGGGGGGGATCCATGCTTACTCTGTAAAAGTTAACAACTCAATTCCCAAGTACTAATTGAGTGAGAGAATTATCATGCCTAGCTTAATGTCCAGTTTTTGTCAATAAATCCTTGCACAATTTATGCAGTTCAGAAAACATGTTCTCCACCATATTCTCATGATGTATCTATCAATGATGTTTTCCAATACTGTTTTCCATTGATTTTCTGACAAGCTGCTGTTTTTTTCCTGATGAATGTGAGTGCATGAATATAGTTTCCTTATATATTCTTCATTGTGGTAACTTGGTTGTGGGCATTTCCACGTTTGTTTTGCACATGAAAAAATGTAAACTATGTTGCTGGTACAAAGGTGATTAGTGCTGTCTCTTGAGTGTTAGCCAACATCACGACTCAAGTCTTCCCATTGCTTCAAGAATGTGACAGAAAATCAGGATGCAGAATTTGTATAATGGCCTGACTGAAGTTTTGGGGTGGACAATTATATACCCATCTACACCCACCCACCATGGGGAACTGATAAAGCAAGTGTTGGTAGTGATGGCAGATTATCTGACCACTTGTCACTGCTGTTTGTTATTAAGGTGATGGTAATGACAGTTTGTGAGAGCAACTCCTACAAGGTTATTATGACTGCACTCATTGTCATGTTGGTTGTAGTGGAGATTTCCCTATAATTCCATAGATATGATATGAAGTCAACTTTGCTGCTTCAAAAATGGTTTTCTTGTTGTTAGACCAAAAATTTGGAAGTTTTGAACTATGAAGTCTTTCCTCCCATCTACTCCTTGTGATGATGATGACAGTGATGATAATGTGGAATGTTTTTGTTTTTCTTCTACCCAGTTCATACAGAACCTGGTTGGTCTTTTGTCGAGCATTATCTACACAATTTGTAGCTGGCATTTGCACTGCATCTAGAATGCAACAAGCTTAAAAGCAAAAGAACAGGGTAGTGGAGTAGCATGAGGCAGGAGAAGAGAGAAAAGAACAAAACACTGATCCATCATCAGACATTCTTCTCACCTTATTGTGCTGTTGTCATTCTGTCATGATGCTCTCTTCATATCAATACTTGCAAAGTGAACATGCAAAGATTCAAGGTACAATCATGCAATGCTGGGTACCATGTAAAAACACCTAAACTGGTGACTCCATACTGTCTCCTTTCACATGCTCTCCTCCTAAGAAATCCTTTATTAACAGGGAATGGGGTGATCTTGAGCTCACTGGCTAAACGGAGTGGAGCTATTCCAAAGGAATCTGATGGAATGCACAGGGACATCACCAACACAAAGGAAATTTATTCTTGAGGCCAGGGCTGTAGGTTGGGTGCTCTGGTTTTAGTCAAAAAGAGAGTGTTTTTACCTTTGGATTTGTGTGATAGCTTGCAAGTTGAGTTCTGCTGTGTAAAGCTTGGAGTTTACAAGCTGAATTCCAAGTTGCTGGAAGCAGACCCCTCCTTTGATGCTCCTTCTGCTCTGATGTGTTGTGTCTTCCAAGTGTATGGAGGTCTCCTTTGCTTAAAAGCCAAGTGCAGTAGATCAACAGTGTTCTTCAGCTATTGCACACAATTGATTAAAGGAAAGAGAAAAAGCTTTTGCAGCCCCTGGACACCTGCTGGCCAACAGGAGAAGGTCCTCTTGATCCACCACATTCTGCTGGTGACTTTTCATTACCAGATCTGCATCATTGAAACAAAAAAAGTCAGGATAAGAGATTAGAGATATTGAGGCACCACACAAAAGGGGTTTTTCTAGCATCCCACAATAGAGAGTGGTTATATGAATCAGTTAGAACTCTGAAAAGTGTCCAAAACATCTTAATAAGTGTGTTGTGTTATGCAGTCTCACATAGAGAGTTCCTCATAATGCATCTTAGAGAAGCACCAAGGGTGTGAAAAGGTGGTGTGTTGATAGTTCATTGCTTTGCTTCCAATTTACAGCATCTCAATTACAGAAGCCTGAATTCAAAGAAATGATTTGAGCTGTTGTGTTTTCATGTCTGGCACTTGGCTTGAAATTAAAACACAGGTTACAATGTAATCAGCAGAACCTTGCTTCAGTAGGTGGAGGAATCCATCTGAAGTTCCTCAGCTCCTCTTGCAGAGAGCCACACAGAGAGCCATGATGCACGATGGGGATTGCCAGTCCTGTCATTCGATACCTCTTCAGGCAAGGCATGGTTTCTTCACACCTTGTTTCATCATACTGTGAATGTGGAGGAGGGTCTGGTATTGTTGAACCCAAATTCTTCCCTTCAAATCTGCACCTCCTCAAAAAAGAAACATTCAGAAGACATGAGTTAGCAACAGTCCTGATAGTTTTGCTAAGTAGTTTCATTAAAAAAAACCTTCACAGTGAATGGTGTAAAACAGTGAAACAACCACCTGCACTTGGTGGGCACAGGAGTCTTTGTTGAGTGCATTGAGTCTTCCTGCAAATAACCATGCTGCAGAGGCATGTCTGGCATTGCTAGACCTGTGAGTCGATAATTTTTGAGGTAAGAGATTGGTCCTCTGTCACAACTACTCTGATCATTCTGTGGACTTGGAGCATCTGGCATTGCTGGAGAAAATCTCTTCTGTTGCAATCTGCACCATCCCAAAGAAAGACCATAGGGTTTGAATGAGCAAAGGGAGCTTAGAAGTTTCCAAGTTGAATGTCTTACTGCTATCTAACCAGGAATTTGCTGCATAAACATAATGATGAAAGGGAAAATGGCCTGGCCTTGTCGCTCGTGAAGTAGTTGTGGAGCTCCTTGAGTCTTCCTGCTCGTAGTCATGACAGGAATGTGTTTCTGGCAGTATTTTACCCATGTACTCCAGGCAAGATGTTGGTCCTTTGTCACAAAGAACCTGATCATGCTGTGAACTTGGACAACCTTCTGGCATTGTCAGAGATAGATCCTTGTGCAATCTGCACAGGCTCAAACAAGGAACAGAGGTATGAGACTTAAGTCTCTAAGCATATACCCACAAAAGTATCTTCATTAAGTCTGTAATGCTCAACCTTGCTTTGCTGGGTGCAGTCTTCTGGGTGGGGCTCGTCAAGTCTTCTTGCAAACAATCAGGATGCACAGGCATATCTGGTATTGCCAAACTTGTAAGCTGATAACTTTCGAGATAAGAGACTGGTCCTCCATCACAACTACCATGATCATTCTGTAGACCTGGAGCATCTTGTGTTAAAGAAGAGAGTCTCTTCTCTTGCAATCTGCACCATCTCAAACAGGAACCACAGGTTTGGGAAAGTCATACAGCAGAGTTCATCCCTAGTTAACCATCTGACCTAGGTAAAAGAAACAGATGACCCAACCTTGTGGCTTCAGCGCTAGCCTGTATGGAGCTCCTTGAGTCTTCCTGCACACTGGTGTGATGCATGTCTGTGACTTGATATGTCCTGAGAACCTCAGCAGTAGGCTGATTCCCCAAAATGAGAGATTCAGGCCTTTGCTCTTGTGTTGCACATATGTCAACATCAACTGCATCATGACAAACAAATTGTAAATAAAACCTCAAACATTCTGCCTACCTATTTTTTGACCTCCCATGAGTCCTGTATTCAACTGATGTTGGAAAAAAGAATCATCTACCTGGTAGTGTGGCCCAAAAGAGAATGAAGCAGAGGGAAGCTGATGCACATATACCATATTGCTCAGAAATAAGAACAGCTGTGATAACAGGGGGCTTGCTCTTCACAGTTTGGTCAAAATTGATTGTGACAGTATATGGGCTGCATGGGATCCAAAACACTGTTGTCAAGCTTCATTGTTGGCAGAAATCAAATTTTCCAGGTAAAAAGATTTCTTGGAATGCACAATTTGTTGATTATGCCTGATTCACACAGTTGTGTGATCTCCATCAAATGATGGACACAAATGTAGAGTTATGCTCACCTGAGGAATTGATCCAATCTGTCAAACAAACACCAACAGAGAAATGAGCTGTACCACCAAATGATTCTGTTCAAAATTGCATTTGCTGCAGCACATATTGGACACATAGGTACCTGATTCTTTCATGGAATAGCAGCCTGTTCTCCTCCTTGTTTCCAACCACCTGAATATCTCAGGAAAAAATTCAACACAAGAGCTGCCCAGCATGTGTTGGACATGGAACGAGTGAAGTGAAAAGTTCTGAATTGCAAAGACTACACCCAGAACAAATTGCCAATGCTTGACTTCCAACTCAGAAATAAAGTCTGTGGAACATATGTGGTAACAAAAAAAAATCATGTCAGAGCAACTTGCATTCTAGATCATAGGTAAACAATAGATGATGTAAAATACTTTCCAGGACAATCTCATAAACAGACAGTATAGAGGAGCCAGGTCTGTAAAAGCCAACTCACCAGGTCTGCAATGTGTTTACTGGATCGATTTGCTGGGGAGAGTCGAGTGAGACAGCACTCAATCTTCCCAAAGCCCACCTCAAACAGCTTTAGATCCACCCTGGGTGGGAGTGCATCCAATGCACTCTTCACTTGATTTCCAAATGGATACTTGCGGCCTGTAATGAGTTCCAAGCGGCGAGGATCTGCTGCTGCTAGCTTGTCAAAGGAATCCACACCTGCCTTCAGCAAAGCCTGGAAGAGCCTAGCTTCATGTCAAAACATTGCAATTTCAAAGTCTGCACTTCCAGACAGCTCACTTACATGATTTTCCTATACTAAAGCAAATCTTCAGCTGATCTTCCTTCCCATCATCCAGCCAAAACTGAACACCTCAATACAATCTGTTAAGGTTTGCACACATGGTATCACCTTTGCTGTGACTTGCCCAATGCCAACTAGCTGCTTCAGTGGATATGAGGTTTTCTCCCATAGCCGTTGCTTCAGGCACTTGCCTAATGTAAGAGCATTGCATGCTTCCTTGTACCGCTTCATGAATATGAAGTAGTCACTCATCCCTCGACAAATTCGAGTCCCACTTGTACAGATGCAGTTTATGTCCTGTTGAAATAAAGGAATTGGTAAGCCACAAATATGCAAATCTGTGACCAAGGTGTAACTGTACAAAGGTGAAATATGGGAGAGAGTGAGAGTTGAAAAGGGATGCATATCAGATGGCATACCTGGCTCATAGAGAAGTCCAAGGTAGAAGGCTCGCCTGAGAGAACATCATTGGTCAACACAAATATCTTCTCAACATGTGTCTGAATCCTCTTCTTGATAGTTCCATTGGGGGCAGTCACATGGAATCTCATTCTGCTGCTAGTCTCACTGTTGATACTGTTTAGTCTTTTCTTTTCATCCCTTCGTAGCTTGATTGCTGCCACAAGAAACAAGTGCATGGTTGTCAACTCTGAAAAAGCCACATGATGTCAACAGCTAGCTTCTAGAAGAGTTTGAGAGATGAATTGGTTGTACATGAGAGTTCCTTGGCATTGGCCAACACATAAAGAAGGTTCTCCAGTGTGCTCCTATCAGGAGCATTGGTGATTGCTTTCATGGTCTCAAAGTGCAGATAATACTTTGCCATTATCTTTCCTGGTTCTGGACACAACAACCAAAGCCATGCAAGTCAGAGAGCAGTTGTTCAAACTGTCAAGCGGGAATGTATTCCAATGTGCAGAGGCACAAAAGCCTGGTTAGCTACTATAGCAGCTGCTTATCAAGTACCTTTTTGTGCAATGGAACAATACAAGGATGTGATATTCTCCACAGCCTTTCAGGTCTAGTTCACTTTTTGATATCTGCAGTTGCATGTATGCTGCAGATATACATTGAAGAGGACTACACATACAGCATATCATTGCAGAAATGTGCATCAATTACTCTGTGTACACAGTTCAACTTCATTTATCAGATACCAATAAAGTAAGACCCTCACCAAGTGGTGTGAGAGTGAAGCCAAATTCATCTGATTGGAGCATTCCATAGTTGGCCAGTTCATTGACATTCTGCAAGCAGATCTCTGTATGGAACAGCAATACATAAATGTCAAATTTCAGAGAAAGTACATCTAACATGACAAGAATTGAGTGTAAGAACCCTGCCTTTCATCTTGTTCTCCAGACTTTCATTTGACACGCCTGCTTGGATGTGGTAGTGTTGTGGGTTCTGCAGCCAACATGAATGTCATGCTGCATGTCAAACAGGAATCACTGTGCCATGGAGAGATGCAATAGATGAAGACTATGTACAGCAGGTTATAAAAGTCACCTTCTTGATCCTCACATACAGGAAGGAGCATTTAAGCCAATCTATGGCCAGACCAACGTCTGAAACTGTCAAGAGAACCACCTCTGCATTCAAGTGTTCCACAATTGATGGAAGAAGCCTGAAAAAATTTCTCCAACCTGTGTGAATCAGTCTTGAGGTCATTATAACACTAGTATAGTCAAACACTTACAAGAATTTGATTAGGTACTTTGTTCAGCATGTACTCACTCTGACTCCACTGGTTCTGAGCCAGATAGGAGGTTTTGGTATAAGTGTACCTGCAATAAGAATACACTTTGAACTGTCCTGTTAAGTATTTGTCTTTCTGCATGAAGTAATACAGAATACTGTTGATTACAAAAATCTCTGCAAGGCCCACAACTTGCAACTGGCAACTGGCAACCTCTTTTCTTGATTGACCTAGAGAGTTAAAATCAGAGTGAGATTGGTTCTTTGGTGTGCATGCAGTACTTGCTCAAGCACAGTGCTCATGATACATCTACAGAAGAAACTGCACTGCACTCACCGTTTCTCTCCTTGTCATAATGATGACCACTCCACTGTCATCAAATTGTGGTCTACCTGCTCGTCCACTCATCTGGCAAGTGCAGCAAACCAGTTAGCCTGCCTCGGGCTGGTGCAAGATTGGTGCACATGACTGAAGCAATGAATATACTTTTCTGATACTAAGTGAACTGATGTATGGACTGCTTAAAACTCTTGACATGAAATATTGATGCCTTCATATACTGGGTGCAGAATTTGTATGCTTATACATTGGCAGAGGTAGGAATTGAATTCACCTGCAAGATTGTTGATCTTTCATACTCTGTGTATGAGCCCTTCTCTTTGTTACTGTGCCAGCATGGAAGTTCAGTAATTTGATCATGAATAAGGAGGATAACCGGCATCTAATAGCACTTTACCCAAGCTCTCTGGACACTTTGCAGTAGTAACAGCTTCAACCTAACCAATGGGGATATAGTGGAGACATCTTCAGTCATCAGACTGAAGGATCAGAAAACTCTACTATTTAAACTGTAGCAGCTAGGCTATAGACCTCTGTACTTGGTTCCTAGTGTGTAACAACTGTTAACATGCATCACTTGCAGGATGAAACAAATACCAACAGACCCCTGTACCAACGTCACCAGCCCATAACTCATAGGAGAAACTCACTAGTATTGAGTTGACTTGATGATCACTGAATGAGCTGGCAAATTAACACCATGAGCAAGTGTGTTGGTTGTGCACAGTACTTGCAGATCACCCTTCAGGAACAACCCTTCCACAAGGTTCCGATCACTTAATGGAAGTCCACCATTGTGGAATGCAACTGCACAAAGGAACTGTATATTGTGAATTGCTCTCAGCTGTTGAAGGGCTCCTCCATGAGTAGCTACTTTGCAGAATGAATAGCCTTATGAGCGAAGTGCTGGGTGGACTACATGTACCTCCACAGTTGATGCACTGCTGCAATTGCCTCTCATTAGTCAAATTGGCAGCATCTTGGAGTCGTTGGTATTGCTCCTGACTTTTAATGAAGGGGTTCTGTGTGCCAAGCTTTAAAGCAGTTTCAGCTAAGGTTACTGCAGCTTCCTGTGCTCCTCTTCTTGTTGAGCAGAAGACAAGTGATGGCCTTCCTTGCCAATGATGCATCAGGACATCTGAATAGAGGTATACAAGTTTTCAAGTTCACATTTGTAATACTACCCTTGCAGATGCTACAAGTTCAAACCCTCAAAAAGAGATGCTGGAATGATCAATCATTTGTGTTCCATGTGCAGATCACAACTTTCAAAAGTGCTATTCTGTGTCTTACCATAAAGAAAGTTCTGAAGCCTCTGATGGGATGAACCATGTGATCCAACAGAAAATTCACATGTCAGATTACAAAGTTCAAGATCCATGCAGCACCTACATCTATATTCGACTACACCTCAAGAATTAAGTTGCCCCTCTTAATCACTGATGCTATGATTAAGTATGGCTTTACACAGGAATCTTTCATGACACTCAAGCAAACCATACATAAGAAATGCAAACCTTGAGGTTCCAAGGTTCTGCGATGCTGATTCAGGTTGAACACAAGAGTAAAAGAGTATATATTCAGAAATGGCCTAAACTACAATCTTTAAATGTTTGTCAGCATCTATGTATGGTGAAAGTTTACACCTGCCAAGTTCAAGTTTGCAATGCAGGAACCAAAACAGGAAAACTTCAAGAAGTACAGGGCACTCATTGACTTTATTTCTAGCATTGTTGCACATACAGGTTTGGATGGGTTGAGAGACCTACATACCCGCTCAAACAGAAAGTCATTTTTGGCTGGAGCATATCCTGCAAGCAACCAAATTATGTCATTCATTCCTGGTTGTCGTAAAGGGCACACTATGCCCAGGAAACACAAACCCCCATATTAGCTCTGGTGGAGGATCAAAAGTCTGTCATGATTTTTGTGATAGTTCCTCTGGCAATGGGACTTACTATCACAGCCTGCATGCATTCTTGTTATCAACAAATTAATAAACAGAAGGCTAAAATATGGGAACTCTGAATTTTCTTTACCGGAAGGGAAATTGCTGCTGCCTCTGCAACGTTTTTTGTCCTCCCACCTCAAAGCCACACTAGGTAGTGTATGGTTTTAGGGTTTAGGGTTTAGACACTACTTATGTCTCCTACTGAATGGATGTCTTGAAGCATAAATCATAAATGGCGGATACGTACCATAAACTCTTGTGGTGAGTTTCACGGGTCGAGTCTCTTCTCCAAATCTGGTGCAACAGGAAGGGTCACAAAGACCCACAAATTTGAATTTGGGCTGAGCCACAAAAGTGAAGTAACTAACACCTCAGCGTTGAACGAAGGCCTTCCTGACCGGTCTAGAAGGAAGAAAGCTCATGCAATTGATCAAGCTTTAAGGGATCGGGGAATCAATTATAACCTTTTCATCCCACTCGCAGAAACTTTGAGCCATTCCGCTGCATTACGATATACCCAAAGGATGCTTTAGTGTTATTCTCAATCTTTTGTACATCTTCATTTCATTGCAACTCAATTTGAAACTTATTAGATATCAAGTTTTTAGTTGATAGAAACTTACCGATGTCTTCAATGTTGGGTACCGTGGCAGAGACAGCAATAAAACGGATTCTGGCAATGGGACACTCTTTCAGCTCGGGGAAGCGTGCCAGCATCTTCATTCGGCTTATAACGGCCTCCAACGACGCACCCCGGGGTTCACTCAGAAGGTGAACTTCGTCGATCAAGAGCAGAGAAATGTCGGCAAAGAAACTTAGTCCGCCGTGATCACGATGACGCCGGGTGACGAAGTCGAATTTCTGCATTATCGAATCAATCATGCCAACTTCTTAGCTTGAAAAGAAGAAGGGACACGATCGATCTGGTTGAACAACAGGGAGCAGGACAAACTATAATTGTTAATAAGACACTTGAGTACTACTCTTGTTTCGCTTGTAGTCGAGAGAAACGAAGAAACCAGCAAAACCTTGCACGCTAATTATTTGTTTTATATATGCCTGGGTGTGTGTAGTGTGTACCTACCTCGGGAGTAGTCAGTATGACATCCGCGTCGTGGAGTTCGTGAACGTTAGAGACATTGGTGTCTCCCGTCAGCTCCTGGCACTTCAATCCTAGAAAACTGAACCTCAGGCTCCAGTCTCGAAGTTTATCTTGAACAAGAGCCTTCGTTGGTGCAATGTAGACCTGAAAATTGCCGCAAAAAGGACGACCTTTTCTATGAGAACGATGCCAAAATCGCCTGAATATGTGCAAAGGTAAAATGCGCATGGGACTAAAAGAGCACTCTTTCCCACTCTTCCCGACTGCAACATATTTTGCAGTTCTTTCCACACATGTATGTGCAAAATGGGTACCCTTGGTTTCTTGGTTGCCGAACGAATAGGGACTTATGAGTCATAGCTAGCGATAGCAGCAGCCTTCTACCTGCCTTCTGGCATGATTGCGAAGGAGAATTATTTTGGATACGCTGCTAGGCTGCTACAGGAATGAAGACATGCAGACTTACAGTTTTGAGACCGCCAGGAACACGGTTGAAATCACCTTCAGGAGTCAAGAAACTGGTGAGAAGCCGTAGGATGCACAACTCGAAGAGAATTGTTTTCCCGCTTCCTGTAGGCGCAGAGATCACTATGTTCTGGTCTGACAAGAAAGTCTCCGCGAAGCTTGCGCTCTGAACGGCATTGAAGTATCTGGAAGAACAAAAAAACGCCAATGATCACCAGGACTTCAGTCATTGTTCACAATATCAACAAAATCTAACACAGGTATATAGTCCTGATCCTTTTGCAGTCTAGCTGCTGCGCCTCTTATTATATCGTCAAGGAGACCGGCTCTTGGACATGTATCAGCCACAGGACTCATTACATAGACTTCTTCTACTAACATTTGTGTGGCGACTGGATCCTCATGATGCATGTCTTTTCATGACGATCTGCGGGTCCTTCCTGTAAGACCGGAGCTCTCACGGACGTCCAAGAATCAATCAATTACTTTGGGATTTTATTCAGTAATATTCATGCTTGCGAGAACAAAAGTTTGTTTTCCAAACCTGAAAGGAAAGAGACGCTGAAATGCGGACGGCAAGACCGATACGGACTTCAAAGAGTCTGGATCGAGATGGCCAGGATCCATTGCTGCCGGCACCTAAAAAAAGAAGGCACTCTGATCAATGATGATGACTTAGTCTACGCAATGAGACAGGTTCTACAGCAATGTATTTGTTGCAAGACCAATATTATTGTGATCGAGAACAATCGATCAATCACGCAAAATACATAAGAAGTTCGGAATCACATGCAGCGCCCGCCAGAAAGAACGACAAAATATATCAGAAATGCATTGCAAAGAGATACACTAGGTACCTTCAGAGATGCTTGATCGACAATGACAAATTCACATGATTGAATGCAACGCGGACATGATCCGTGGGAGGGAGAAGCTGGAACTCCTCCTCCTGACTTCTTGCCCAGTTCGCAGAGGTAGTAGGATTGACGAATAAATTTCTTCAGAAACGGCCTAGTCACAGGATTGATCAGATCACAAGCTCGGATCTGCTGGAGTCCTGCCTGTGGAACCTTATCACAGCCAAGAACTTTCTCGTTCTTAGAGAAAAAAGATGCAATCAGAGTTGTGGACTGAAAATCATGAGAAATTTCTCAAATCCTTGCAGCTGAATCCGATGCAAATAAGTGCGCACTCATTTTTAGAACTGGACTCGGAAATCACGAGAAACTTCTCATATCCTTGCAGCGAAGTACACTGATTGCATGCAATTACAGAACTGGATTAAAGATCAGCAGCAGAACTGAACTCCAAATCAGGCAAGTTGCCGCAAAGTGTACTGATTGCATACATTTTCAGAACAACCGAACGCCAAAATCATGAGAAGTGTCTCAAATCTTTGCTACAAAGTAGTACTCATTGCATGCATTTTCAGTACTGGACTCAAAAAATCATGAGAAACTTCTCAAATCGTTGCAGCAAAGTATTGATGGCAAGCAGTTTCAGAACTGGACTGAAAGAAATCATGAAAATTTTCTCAAATCGATGCAGCAAAATACTGATGCACGCATTTTTAGAACTGGACTCAAAAACTCATGACAAACTCTTCAAATCTTCACAGCAACATATTACTGATTGCAAGTTTTTTCAGAACTGGACACAAAAATAATGAGAAACTTCTCAAATCTTTGCAGCAAGGTACTGAATTGCACGCCTTTTCAGAAATGGACTCAAAGTTCATGATAAACTTCTCAAATGTTCGCAGCGAAGTACGGATTGCGAGCATTTTCAGAACTGGACTAAAAATTCAATAGAAACTTCTCAGATCGTTGCAGCAAAGAACCGATTGCAAGCATTTTCAGAACTGGACTCAAAAAATCATGAGAAACTTCTCAAATCGTTGCAGCAAAGAACTGATTGTCAGAACTGGATTACATAAGTCATGAGAAACTTCTCAAATCTTTGCATCGAAGTACTGATGGCAAGCAAAATTTTCAGAACTGGACTCAAAAAAGTCATGAGAACTTTGCCAAATCGTTGCATCAAAGTACTGATGACAAGCAAAATTTTCAGAACTGAACTCAAAGAAATCATGAGAAATTGCTCAAATTGTTGCATTAAAGTAACAGATGGCAAGCAAAGTTTTCAGAACTGGACTCAAAAAAATCATGAGAAATCCTGAAATCGTTGCATCAAAGTACTGATTGGAAGCATTTCAGAACGGGACTCAAAAAATCATGAGAAGCTTCTGAAATCATTCTAGCAAAGTAGTGATTGCAGGCATTTTCAGAACTGAACTCAAAAAAGTTCACAAGAAACGTACCTCCTCAAATCTTTTGCAGCAGCAAACTTGTATTGAAAGTGAGACGGTAGACTATTAATCTGCAGCTCCAAAAATTGTCGAAGCTGAATTGAACAGATTTTGCATTGAAAGAGAAACAACCAAAAGAAAAACCTTACCGAATGAATTGTGCAAGCGTCCTTCAAGCGTTTGAAAAAAACAAAAAAAAAAAAGCAAAAAGAAAAAACAGGATCGGTCAATGCTGTTTTATAGCCTTATTGGGATTTAACCTTGGGTTAACGTTAAACCAACCCGCGTGTTTTCGTGAGGAATTTTGGTTTGTAGCGATAATCCATGGGAAGATGTAGCAAACCTGGCGATCAGCCCTAGGAAGATTTAGCCAAATCTGGCTATAAACCATATGTAAGTATAAGTCTCTAATTGTCCTTCTATATTTTGGGCTACACACTGAAAACCAAATAGAGAAATCTGGCGATTTTAACTTCATTTTTCTTCTCACTTTTGGCAATTTGAAACCTCCAAAATTTGAATTTTAAATATATGTTTTGGCAAAATTTTGCCAATAAAAAAGAGCCTGCCAAGTTGCCAGCCAGTGACAGTGTTAAATTATAAAATGGGGATATGTCCATTTGTTGATCAATGGTCATTTTTTAGAAATAATTCAATGGTTTTATAAACCCCAATGTATTATTATTATTATTATTATTATTATTAGTGGCAAAAATGAAAGGGCCATGATAAGGGATTTTTTGGTGGCAAAATTTCACCACATGGAGACAAAAGAAAAAGGGGCTGCAATTGTGTTTAATTGAAAAATTGGCCCAAAGACATCATATTTTGAGCAAATTGTTTTTGAAATTGTCATGTCTATAATGGGGTTTCAAAAAATATTCTATTTTTTCCCTAGACTTGTAGCCAAATTTGTGGATGATTGATCGATCCACCTACTTCACAAAATTGGAAAAAAATTTAAATGACCCTATTGCACCATCTACATGATGACTTATGTGTCAATTCACGGTTGCGAGTATAAATGCTGATATTAGTAGTGTTAATTACATCAATTCACATAAGGGTACAAGTTGTTATAGCCTACATGGCATATTGATGTGGCATTTTATTTACATGGTTATCAATAGTGATAACATCATTAATAACTTATTTACAAACTAAGGCAAAATTTCAAACTATAGATATGCTCATGTCTACCACCATTAGTAACAAGGTTGATAAGTTATCATTTGCATGAGTTTTCATGTTCCATTGTGTCTAGTCCATCAACATTGTATCACTCATTGCCATTGTGGCCACACATCTACAACATACAAAACAATTATTTGATAAAATTTTCAAAATTTACAAGAAATTTTGTTGTCGTGGGTCAAGGTTCAAAGTGTGGATTGACATACAGAGGTAGAGGTCAAGCATTGCAGAAGTGGCATGGAAATTGGGAGTAGCACAAGGTATTGACACTTATCAAATGTAATCATGTTGAACATGTGACACAAGAGTAGTTGGTAAACCTTAGAGCACACATGATGCTAGTAGTGCAAAGATGGAATAAGATCGCAAAAAATTTACAAGCATATGTTCACACTCCAATTCCCAAAAATGAGGAGATATGTGAAGATAAATGGAATGAACTACATTCCAATTACTAAAAGTTAACAAACTAGTACAAGAGAATTGGGAATTGTATTTTGTTTTAGAAAATGACTATGGAAATGCATGACCGATATTGACGCACTCTTAAGTTCATTGTTGAACTCACTTGAGGGTCCAAGTGTGTTGAATTGCGGAAATATGGAACTTGGAGGCGCTCCCGACTTCCAGCACTAAAGAGGGGTAGAGGGGCGTGCTAGAAGTCCCGGGATTAGACTGGGAAGAAGGAGTAGATTCTCAAGCTTGAATCTGCATCTAAAACCAACCATAAAAGGGTTAGTTCACATTCGGAAACACCCTTGGGTGTTGGGTTGGGACAAGCCACGGGCACTTTGACACACTTGACTCACCACGACCCGGACTCGGGAGAAGCCACCACCTTCCCCCACATAGTATTCTTTGCGTTACTCCGCGGAGGCTACATCCAAATGGCTCTTTTTCTCGGGACTCCCAAGTTGGAGTCCCGAAACTGTCCCGGGTTGGACTCCCGGGACTTTGGACACTCACAACTCTTGGCTCCAACCTCCAATTGCAGTGAGGTCTGAACCAAAGTTGTAGCTCTCCTCGAGAGCTTTCCAACGCCTTATCGCACTCCATCTGCAAACGTCGGGAAGAGGTCGATTCCCAACTTTTAGTGGTCGGGAGTCAAACTGCCAATTTGACTCCTGGCCCTTTTTTTGCCCATAACTTGGGCTGCAGATGTCCAAATGACCAATGCGAGGCCATTTTGGACATCTACACTTCAAGACCTTTCCAAGGACACCAAGAACACCCCAATCCGAGGTGTTTTGGCCTCTTTTGTTGAACTCTAAACATTCAGGAGTCCTAAAGACTCCAAATCCCCAACTTTGGGAGTGTGAGTTTCATCCTCACACTTAGTCCCAAAGTGGGGTTGCGATAGATATCATTTGCTTTGCTAATTCAACAAAGAATTTTGTGAAGCAATTGAAGCTTTTCAAGGAGAGTGAATCATCATTGCACTTCACAAGAGAAACTTGTAATCCAAAGGCAATGGGAGTTATATTACACTAGTACTAAGAACTAACACACAAGAAGAATAAGATTTTACAAAATCATTACCACATTCATTCATGGAATAATTGCTTGGTGAACATCATCCATTTGAGCAACATGTATTGCCAAAACAACAACACAATTCACAAGATGCAAAGGTGGATTTTGTGAACCTAGATGATGTAATCCATAATTTTCAACATGGTGATCTCAATGGCCCCTACATTGTAAATTTGTTGGACTTGCCATCTATGCCTACACTTTAAGAACACCAATTACACGAAGAAACACATGACAAAACCAAAAAATAAAATGCATTCTCATTGGTTATTGAAATAAACAACAAAATAACAAATTGCTTGATAATGTAGTGGACGAACCTTGCACAATTAAAACTAAAATCCAAGGTTGTAATAACAATTTAAAAAGTCAACTAAAATACTTCAAGCAATGAAACAAAAGATTTCACAAGATCAATAAGGCCATTGTAAATGTTACATCAAACCTTAGAATGGTACCATGTGTCACATTGTTATTCAAGATAAAAGCATGATGCCTACACCTCTCTTTGTTGCATATTCATCATCAAAAGTAGAAAAAAAATTCTAAATTCAAAACACAATAGTTCAATTTGGCATCAAAGGTCAATTTCCATGTCATTGAGATTTTTTTAAGTGCAAGTTCAATTCACATGTCAATATCATGTCCTACATCATGGTCTATTTCCAAGATATGTTTTTGACCAACTTCTATGTCATTGAAAACACCTTTTGCCTTTTTGATTATGCAATGGAAGCTATTTTAAAAATTGGAAACTATAGTTTAATTATTTGTCAAAACACAAGTTGAGTGATTCTTGAGTTTGCAACAAAATTTGGAGGAATTGCATTAACAAAATTAGATGTGGGACTTCATGGCCATTACGACCTATAAAAAACAAGAAAAAACATAGAGAAACTTAGAAGTTGTGACCAAAAAAATTTCAAAAACATTATCTATAGGCAAAAGAAAGTTCATAATGATCTTCAAGCAAAAGTGAATAGAATAAACATGCAATGCTAAAATTCAAGCTATGGAAAGACCATGAAAACTAATGTGACAACAAAAAACTTCAATGAAGCAAAAAATGGCGATAGAATTTGGTGTAGCAAACATAATGAGAGAAATAGAACAACAATGAAAAGTGTGAGAAAAAAAAAGCTTAAAATGACATTTAGTGATGTTGGATGGATTGAATTGCAAATGTGTAGGAAGGTGGAGGTAAAGTAGTTTATTAGTGCATATTTTTGGATGGCGATAAAATGGTTTAAGTAAAATAGGTTAGTTGGAAAAAAATGGTTAAGTTTCTTGAATGTTGATAGTGCATTGATGATAGCTACCTATTATTTAATTTAAAAGACAATTAACCCTAAAAAACCTTAAGTTAATTATGTGAAATTATTATTGTGCCTTAACTTTTTCAATGAGTCATTAACATGTACTATAAACAATGTTTTAACATTATGTTAGATGTTGAATTTAAAATTTTAATTATGGAAATTACAATTTAATGCACAATTTTTTTACTTTCAAAGCCCCTTTTGATTTCAACCATTGCGTTTGTGACATGTGTAGGTGGTTTCTTATATATTTGTTTTAAAACTAGAAAATTGAACGAAAATTAAACATTAAACATGATCAGATTTAATTGTTTTGTGAAAATGACCACAATTGAAAGTCTTAAAAATCCAAAAAATCGATTTCAAAACTAAATTGAAAGTTCCATCAAAAACAAAAAAGGTTAGAACAAACTAAATGTTGCTTTTGAAATTAAGAACCAAACATCATTGGTCTTGACGATCGTATATCCTTTTTTTGTTTCATAAGCTAATATGGATTCAAAGATCTCACATATTTTGATAACACCTTACCTCTAGGCAAAATAATCTATTAATGGTGCTCAATTCATAAAGTTTTGTTTAATAATTATTAGTTTATGTTATTTTCTTGCATATTTATTAAGGGTATTATATGAATTAGTAGATAACCATAAACACATGTTCATGTTATTTATGTTAGTTTCATGATATGTTTCAATTTGGTTATATTTTAATTGTAATATTTTAACATTAAAAATATTAAAATGCATTTATTGGTTGGACTTATTAGTCATGACTAATGTTGTACTATTATATAGGTCATACCCTAGTATGTGGTACTAGTAAGAATATGTATATGTCATATTTGTAAAACATGCACGTCTCCGTAACATACCTAGGCTTTACACATATTGCCCTCAATAAGACATATGAACTTACTTAGATCAATGTTATTTGATTCAATGAATCTTTCATTTTGTAAGACCATGCTTCTTACCAATATTCATGTTTTGGGGCTGCATTGTCAAAGATAATTTAATTTGAAGCTTCATAATGAAAAGTATGTTTTAGGAATAAAAGTACTAGACTTAATGGATTGTGGGAGTGATTTGGAATTAAAGTTTTATATTTTGCTTCTTTGTTATTCAAGTATGTTTTTTCATTATTCATGTACATTTCTCTTTATTTAGGCAATTTATTAATCACATTTTGCAATTTGTATTGAGGTGCATTTCAAGATTTCATTTTTGAAATTTGCATATTTATTCCCTTAGTAAGATAACTCAAATGGCCCTAGTATTCATAACATTCAAGTTTGTGAAAGAAAAAAAAAAAAATCAATTGGAAAGGAAAACAATTACAATGATATATCAAAAACCACATGGTAACAAATTTTCAAGTTTTTGAAAAATTTAAACATTGAGAATTTGTTATTAGGTGGAAAATTTGTCTAGTATATCAAAATGGACTTACTAGTGCAACATTGGTCATGACAATATTTTCATGATTGAATTTTTGAGTTAAAAGCAAATTGATGAGAAACAAGATGAACACAAAACATAAAATGACACAATGGACTTAAAATTCAAGGGGAACAAAATTCCAATAAAAGAATGATGGCTGGAACCATCATAGGAGAGACAAAAAGGGAAGGCCAAAGAAAGGCCAAAAGATGAATAGCCTGTAGGAAGCAAAAAAAAGGAAAAAGTTAGTACTTTTTATGTTAGGAAGTTATCTCACTCACAACCTTTCTAATGTCACTTGCATGCAAATCATGAGATTTGATAATAATGGGAGGTCTAAAACAAACATCCCCACCAACACAATCTTCTTCTTTATAGTAAAAGTTAAAACATGTTGAAGAGCAATACTAACATGTTGCCTATAAAATTAAATGCAAAAAGACAAGGATAAATGACCTCCCGATCATTTATTGTGGAAAAGACAAGCACATTCCTTAATGAAATGATCCATATCATGCCCGAGTTTGTTGTGCACCTCCATTGCCATCAGAATAAAGCAATGCCCTTCATGAAGCCTTTTATACTTATGGATCTTAGCAATGGTGTTAAGTTCCAAAACTACACTTGTTGGTTGACTAATGACATTCAAAGCTACCATTTCTTGCATTGGGTCAGTAACCACCACATCAGCAATGAAGACCTGGTTCTTTCAAATCATGTAAAAATTAACTCGTAATGAAATTTTTTACATAAGGGCATACCATCGCTCTTTCCATATAACGTGCTCACTTCTTTGAGCAAGGGCATACATGACATTTCAGATGGCGTCATGTGTGGCTATCTACTAACCTCCAAATGGGTAACGAGCTATGTGTGTGCCAAATGCGTCCAACCTGTGTCCACACTCACACATGAAAAGACTAAATGCCAAGGGTTGAATCAAACTAAGACAAAAACACAACATTGAAATGAAAATAGAGTGTCCCATGTGAAATAAATAGATAGATGGCCTAGCAACCAACCATAACCTTGCCCCCTTGCTCGAACAAGAATGAATGTGGGCTCTAGATGCTAAGGAAATGGAATCATCCTCCAAAATGTACCTAAGGGATGTGTCATGGTGGAAGTCCATCAAAGATGCACGTAGACCTAAGGTGTCGATAATTGCTAGAATGTTAAAAGAAGGGTGCATCTCCCTAACTATAGGAGGAAGGTCATCTCAAGTCGTTCATAAGCATAACTAGAGCCCCCTTTAACTTGAAAAAATACTCCTCCAAAACTGGTTTATCAAAAATACAAAACTAAGAGCACAAATATAAAGCCACTAAAGCCCAACTCCTTAGAAAAATAGATGGGGCATAATCTTCCATAGAGAGAAGGCTTGTGCCACCAAAGGATATCGGTAGTCCAGCCTTATGCTTCATTAAAAGGCCTTGAAAAGACTCCCACAATCCTAGACCTATAATGTCCCCACATACATGCATAACTCTCCCATTGAAACCCACTAAAAGAGACAAGAAGGAAACAAAAGGAGGTATAGAAAATCTAAAATTTACAAACTTGGTGATAATTAATCAAACTTAAGCTTTGAACTATTATGTACTACCATTGATGATGAAAAAATGAATTGAGTTTGTGAAATTAAGTTCCATTCAAATCACATTGCATGCAAATTGAATTGAATTGAATTGAATTTCATTTCATTTCATTTTCAAATTATTCAAATTTAATTAAGTTCAAATAGAATAGAATATAATTGAATTGAAAATTATTCAAATTTGATGGAATTCAATTGAAAAGAAACAAGATGCAACTTAATGTATAAGATATTGAAAATATGTTTGCCACTTCCATCATTTGATTATGGCATTTAAAAAAATAGTTTCAACAAAACAAAAATTCAAAAAGACATTTTTCAAAATCCTTTATATGGTCCTTGACATTTTGGTTGGAATTGTCAAGGCAAAGGACCATACAAAGGATCTTCTTATACTACCTTCAAGTTTTTCATCATTGGAATTATAATTAATTAGACTTGTTAGACCTTAAAGGTTAGTGGATGACCACAAGCTATGTTGTTAGCATATTGTAATCAATTTTGGAAGAAAGATAATACAAATTGAATAAGAATTATAGGTTATGAATTTTTTAATTCCATGTTCTAATTTGAATTGAAAGATAATAAATAATGATGAAATACATAAATCCCAAATATTTGGACCCTTATAATTTGTAATGGGAAAAATTTAATTACAATCCACACAACGCTAGGTAAGGTATCTTGTCCTACTACCATTTCTTATAAATTCCCCATTTTCATAACTTTCTAAAATATATTATATGCTTAGGTTCTTTGGCTATTGCATAGAAACTATGATAAGCACTATAACTATTGAAAATACTTGCACTTAAAGACAATAGTTATATAAAACTAAATGGTGATCAATGAGTTGGTATTTATTCTTGATTAAAATAAAAAATTGACGTTAGAATGATGGCTACGAATAATATCCTAACTAGTTATCTTTGAAAATTCATATATGCATGACATGGTAATAAGCATAGAGGTCTTACAAATTACAACATATTTCATAAATTTCATTACACACCAATTTTTTTGAAGACCCAATAAAATATCCATAATGACCAACTTGATTTTTCCCTATGTATTATCAAGCCATTCATTATCTTGGATTTTTTGTTGTTCCTTTCAAAATGTGGAAGGCTAAGAACAACTTGTTTAATAGATTGTACCAGACCTCCCACAAGGTATAGTTTTCAAACTCATTCTTTTACTTTTTACTTATTTGCATCTTTAAGAGCAAATTGATTTTCATTTGTAAAAAAAAAAATAAGAAAGAAAAATATGATAGTTTTTATGTAAAAAAAGGGTCTAAAAATAAACCTTTTTATATTTTTAACCCATTCCCTTAGCCTACTAGTCTCGAGCTAAGATTTCAAATCCTAAAAAATCTTTTTTCAGACCCTTTTCTTATATGTAAAATATTCAAGATATAAGGTTCTACTCTTGTTTTTGGTCAAAACAAAATATGAAACACAATATAAGTGATTGATGCATGACATTAAAATAATGTTAAATCAAACTATAACAACCACTAAACTTGATGGTTTTTGAAGTTTGTTTTGTGTGTTTTCTATGCAAGCATAATGTTATTTTTTTGCATTTGCAATTTGGAGCGTGACCAAAGTAATTTTTGAAGTGATGTTCATATTTGTGAACTATATTTCCAAGAAAATAACGACCAATGATTTGCACTTCTTTTTATTTTTTTGTGAGTAGACCATAATCATGAAGATTTTTTTAAAAAAAAAATTCTTTTGTGAAGAATTAATTTTTGGTTGATTATGTTTTTTCTTCATGATTTTATTTTCTAGTGTTTTTCTTTAATTTTCAATTCGACAGAACTAAAGCAGATATAATTTGTGTATTATAAAGGCCGGATCAAATGAAAATTACTTTGCAAAACAAACAAGGAGTGCTTGTAAAAGAAATGAAGAACACTTGTGGAATAGTCGAATTATGTATAGAGTAGATGAGGAGTTTGAATATGATTTGTTTATCAATTTTTTGTCAACAAAAACGAATAATTTGTTGGCAAATGAAAAATCAAACACAAATTATGCATGTTTTAATTTTTTATAAACAAGTTCGTCAATTCTTTTGTATGATTTTTGTATTTAGTGTTCTTTTTTGTTTCTTCAATTTGATGGGACCGAAGGAAATGCAATGTGTGTGTGTGAGAGATTGGATCAAACAAGGAACATGAACATGATTTACATGTGTTGAATTTTTGTAGATGACAAACACAAATGTGATATGTAAATGTTGATATTTCACAAACAAGCAATAACAATTTGTGTGTTGAAATTTTTGTGAGATTTTTATTTATGTTTTTCCAATTTGACGAAACCAAAATAAGTGAAAAACATGAACACAACTTCTAAGTACATGTTTTTGAATGTACACTTTTTTTCCCCATGTTTTCACATTTAGTTTTGACATTAGTCTTTTATAAGGGTGACTTGAAGGATAGTTCAAAACTCGAGGTGAAAAGATAAATGCAAGCTCAAATAAGTTGTGACAATATTAGGTGTTACACTTTTCTTTAACATGTCCAACATGGATCCATTGTCCATTACTTTGAGGTTGCATTTGTGATGTATCCTAGATGAACATCCAAATAGCACAAATTACTTGTCCATGTAATTGAGTTGGAAAATAAGTTTGGCAATGGAAATTATAAGAAAAATGTACATGTTAATCAACTTATTTTAGGTCAATAATAAATGAGTTTGTCATTAACTTTCAATTATTCATATCTAATTCAAAACAAGGCAAAAAAAAGAAGAGCCAAAAAAATTGTAGATTATTTGTTGTAATTCATTTTTCTCCCAAAATGTTTTTAAAAATCTTCACACAAAATGCCTAAATATAAACAGAAAAATCATTATTCACACAATAATAGGACATGATAACTTAGTTAGAAACTATTTTTTCATAGTCTAAAGAAAATTGGCAACCCAATTTACAAATGAACTAATGTAGCCTATGCCATTGGCCCCAATGTAAACACATTGAGGGCTCAATTAATTTTTCTTTCCAAACTGAATTTTTGTAATTTTTTTGAATTTCCAGCAACAAAATCTACTCAAAAATCAATATCTTCCACACCTTAACTTTCAAAATTATGAAATAAACTCTATTAAATTTGACTTGTTGAAGGCTTGCCAACATCATCAAGAATGCCCCCAAATTCCAATATGATTTTCAGTTTCAATTTTATTTAATATTCATTTAAAAAATGATTCAATAATCAATAACTTTCACACCATAGCTCCAAATAGTCTCAAACCAATTGATGCACCACTACTCATTGAGAGCTTTCTGAAGATACCAAGAGCACAACATGAAGTGTTGTGGTTTGGGAAATCTTACTGTGACAAACAAAGCAAAACAAACAGCTCTACCATGAGAGGTTTTATCCTGAAAATAAGGTATGACATTTAATGTTTTACTATGAACTCAAGTTATAATTGGATGAAAGTTTGTTGGTTTTATGAAAGACCATGATTTTTTTTTTTTCACATTTGTATTAAGAAATAAAAAATTAAAACCCTCTTAGAATTCATTGTAGATATGTAGAGATTGAAACTATAGTTCCATTGTATTTCCTTTGACCATACAAATGAATATAAAGTTGAAAATAATCATATTGTTTAAGAAAATCCAAGTTTTCCAAACTTGAATAATGTAAACAATTTTTAGCAATGTGCATGAGGTATTTCAATGTTTGAAACAAACATCAATCATGAATGAATATAATTAAATGGAACCATTTTTATTTTTAGTTCCATTTTCATTTTTTACATAAGAATTTGGCAACTCTCATATTTGTTTTTGTCACATTTTGGGTTTAGGTTTTTCATGAAAGGCGTTTTGTTATGGTGTTTAATGGGTGTATGTGTATATTAAAAAAAATGACCAATTTTTTGTTTGTCTTGTTATTGATATATATATATATATATATTTACACACATCCCAAGAAAAACAATGTAAAAATACAAATTCAAACCACAAGGTGCCAACATTTTGGGAGTAATTAATTAGGTGGAAAATGCAACACTTACATGCATATAACCACAAACATTACACTTTAAATAAATGGAAACAATAATGGTTTTTTGTTATACATTGAAAGTGTGTTTGGTAATTTGAATGGAATATAAATCAGTTTGTGAAAATTTGACCAATATGCTTCTATTACACCAAATTTGCATTCATTTCCAAGGACATTTGCCCATATATGGTCTAATTGAAATCCAGTTTTTATGGTGTTTTCATTAAATTGTGATTTTAATTTGAATTTATCCATGAAATCTAATAGTTCTTATTTATTTTTTGCTTGGTTATTGTCTTTTAGAATGTCAACATTAAAATCTCCCATAATGATGATTGGACAATGTTTGAGAGAATGTTGAATTATAGTTTGAAAATGATTTAGGATTGTAAAAACTCAACTTGAATGCGCTCTATACACACATATAATATGTATTTTTTACGTTACTATATATTCTAAACCATCACTAGTTATTGTATTGAAAAAATTTAAGTGCATGTGTATGTCATACATCATCATTAACCCATGACCATCATGGACTAAAATATATGAATACTTTGATGAATTTATAAATTTGTACACATATGTTGATGCATGGTGTATTCTTGTTTCTATAAGACATAAGATATGAGACACGTGAAGGTTATGATCATGATTGATGTCTTCGTAATGTTGGCATAACAAAATTGTATTCAAGGCTTTTATAATTACATGAAAATTACGTAAGTTTTAAAATTAAGGAATTAATATTATCCAAATTGTAATTTTTTTCAATCTATTCATTTCTATATGTATTTTTGGATCCACATAGAAAATTTTATGTTGGAAAGGAGTTAACAAAAATATTTTTTCATTTATTTGAATTTAGGATAATGTTGTATATTTTAACCCATGTTTTTTAACGTTAGTGGGATCAAAAATCACTTCATCTAATGATACTCCTTGAAAACGATGGATGGTTGTTACTACTACAAATTGAATTAGAAATTGAATCCTTGTTATGATAAATGATTGGGATTTACCAACTCTTATATCTTTGATGATAGGTTCAATCGGTGTCCATTTTGATTCAGTGTTGTTGTCATAATAATGACGATAGTTTTTTTTGTTAGTTTCCAATTTAAAATTTTGAAACATTATCCACATAATAGTTTTTACACAATATGTTGTTGATGCTTTAAACATGCCATCAACTCCATTCACAAGACCATAAGATGTTGTATAGTTACCAACACATAATTTAATCAATGTATTATTTTTAATACAAATTGTAGAATGCAAACCCGTGGTTTTACTCGAATCATTTGAGAGTTTGTAAACTCTACTAATGATAATTATTCATATTGATTAGATGATTAATATATTTGTCTATGATCAATGAACACGTTATATTAGTTAAATTTTGTTCCAATTCATTTAATGTAAATTGCGATTAACAAAAATGCTCATTCTTCAAAATGAGAAGTATTTATGAATTGAAATGTTCAAAATGAATGATATAATGGTAAAAAAAACACAAGGTAAGCAACAAGTTGAGCAACCATTTGTTGGGCATTAAGAAAATCATTACTTAACTTTTGAATTCTTGTATATGCATTTATATTATTTGCAATGCATTTTTTAATGATAAAATGTAGTTTTAATGTTATTGATTTATCTATTTTTGCCATATATGATGTGCAATATGTTGCAGTTACATATGGGTCCAAAATAAATTAAATATCTATATTTGCAAACCACAAATGAACAACTTATATACTAAATACATTAGTTTTATGTTTTTAAGAGTTTGTTTCAAGATGCAACCTTTTGTTAATTTACTTTTCAAACTTAATATATATGTATTTTAATTAAGGTTTAAAAGATTTAAATGTTCAAAACATGATATATCATCATTTTCTTTTAAATCTTTTAAATAATGAAATATTTGTTTGCTTGTGTATGGAGGTATTGTTGTGAAAATGGATAATTCCCAGTCATTTGAAGAGGTTCTAATTTTTTTGTTTCATGCATAAGAGGCAATGGGTAATGAAATCTACAAACAACATGGTTTTCTTCTTACATGTATGTGTGTGTTGATGTTGTTATGTGTTTTGTAATGGGTTTGGTAATAATGATACATAATAAGAAATATACATGTCTACAAACAATTCAATTTTTTCATTTGTGTGCACTCCGTACATAGGTGCATTTTATATACATAAAAGTCCATGGTCATGTTTGTTCCCATGATTTTGGAATTCAATGATGAGAAAAAATTAGAAATACACCCAAAAAGATAATCTTTTGTGATAAGTTTGCGAAAACAAGATGTTCTATGATTGTAATAACGTGCACATGTGACAAGGTCAATTCATTTCAATTCTGGTACATGAATAGATTGGAGGTCTTTTATTTTATTTGGGAGATTTAATCTTGAAACATGTAATGTGTGCAAAACTTTAATGAGGGGATCCCATAATCTTTCAACAGATGTAAAATTGACAAAAAATGTTAAAAGACCGAGTTGTTGAATCATTATAAATAAAAAATTTCGTAACCTTTCAAAATAATTAGGTGAATTACACAAACTTTCCAAATCATGATAGCTTAAGTATGATTTGAAAATAATATCTAAATTTAATTTCTTGCATACTTGATAAACTTTTAAAATTTTATCATATAATTTTCCTTTTCATATTCACACCCAACTAGAACCTATAATTTTTTTGAATGGAAATTTTAGTAGCTTGAAAAAAAGGTTAGAAATATTTGTGGAAATTTCCCAAATTTATGAAGTAATTCCCACTAAGCTATTTGTTGATATGAAAAACCTTCAGAAAATTGTCAAAGTTGCCCATAAAACATTATTGGAAAATTTAACTCTTCTAAATGTTTATCTTTAAATAGACTTAAAGGGTGAAATTTTTTATTTGGGCAATAATATATATAGTATTTTCTTAATCCATTACTTTTGGAACATCTAAAAAATGATGTTTCATTGAATTTGTTGGTGTATAATGTATTTCTTCATTATCAGAATCAAAATTATCAAATGATGCATTATTATAAGTATGAATTTGAGATTTTGAATTCATATGCAAACTAAACAAACTTGCCCATTGATGATGAATGATAACATTCGAATCTTTGTATAATGATGTTTTAGTTAAATCTTGTAAAATGACCATCACCATATTTGGACAAACATTACCTGACATATAATGTGATTTGTTTTCAAAATGTCACCTAAAAAACATGCCTATTGTGGCACTATCATGTGGTAAATGTGGTAATATTGATTGAGTTTGATTCACATTTATAAGGACATTAATACCACTACCATGCATTTTATATTGCCCATACCCTTGGAGTTTATAAATTTGAACAAAAGCAAGATGTGGTGAAATAAAATGTTCTTTTAATTATGTTAATTATTAGACTAATGGAATGATTTTGTTTTTAGAATTTTTATTTGATATTTGATATAAGAGTGGTTTATTTTCACTAATATTATGTAAACAACTTGCACATATGTATGATGTTGAAATAGGTTCAATTTGAATTTGAAAATATATAGAAAGTTGTCTTGACAATTGATTTGGAATACATTTAAGTTGTTTTTTAAAACATAACCTTTCATAACTAAAACATGGAATCATAAGAACATATTAGATTTGTTTATTATAATTGTCAATGTATATTGAATTATGTGTATTTTCCTTTATATCAACACTATGTTCTATTTTATTTAATTGAACATCATGTTTTGCAGTAAATTGTTGTGTGGGAATTGGTTGTTCAATTTCTTCTAAAGTGCATTGAACATATGACGATTGAACTTTGTCATTTATGAAAGATTCTTGTGATTTTTTAGTATATATATATTTCATGTTATTCATAATTCGTGATCTGGTTTTTTTAATATTTAGAAACATGGTGATGAATTTATATGTTTTTGTGTAATAAGTTAGGTTTGCACAAACCTCCAATAATTCAAAAGTATTGTTGTCATAAAAATGCCTAATCAAAATAATTCTTTTTTGGTGTTACATTAGGCTCAACAGTTAAATGGGAGTGGTCCATTTGAATTTTTGGATCTTTTAAAACTTTGGTAAGGGAAATTAAAATGAAAAAATTGAACAAAATCTCATTGATAGGAACTTTTTTGTTGCTATTCAATTTTTTTTGTAAATATTGAATAAAAATTCTAACTTTTTTATAGTAATATTTGTATTACAAGAATTGTTGAACAATGAAACAACATATTCCAATGGTGAATCCTAATTATCTTTCAAAATGTTTGTTTAATTGTCGCAACCCTAGCATTTGGCTTGCGACTAAGGCAAGGAGGTTGAGAGGTTGCAGGCCTAAAAGTAGACCTGAGAGTCACATCACATGCTCCCGGGAGTGCAAAGAGTGCAAAGAGTGTGAGGGAGTGAACCCTCACACTCTCAAGTGAACTCCCATGTTGGGAGTTGGTGAGAGTTGGAGTCCCAAAAGGACTCCCGAAACTTCAAAGAGCGTTTTGAGGGGTCAAAACTCCATGGCTGGTTGCGCTCTTTATACCAATGGAAATCTCTTGAAGTGTAGATGTCTAAAATGGGCTCGCATTGCTCATTTGGACACCTGAAACACAAGTTATGGCCAAAAGAAGGCCCGGGAGTCGAAGTCCCGGGAGTCCGCTAGTTTTGACTCCCGACCACTAAAAGTCGAGAATCGACCCGAAATACTTGGCTGCAGAAAACGTGCGACATACCGGTCGAAAGGTCTCGACGAGACCTACAACTTTGCTTCAGACGGCAAATCAATCTGAGTTCTGCTCCGAAAGTTATAAGGCTTCAAAGTTGCGGGAGTCCCGGGAGTCCCGGGACAAAATGTCCATTTGGATGCCACCCCCGCGACGTGTCACAGAATATACTATAGGGAGTGAGGTGGTGGCTTACTCCCAAGCCCGGGGTGTGGTGTGTCAAAGTGAGTCCGAGTTCAGCCGTGGCTGTCCCAACACCAAAAGGACCCAAAATGAGTTCTAACCACTTTGTGTGGTTTCATGCAGGCCCGTGTGAGTGAGTAAAGCTTGTCCACTCTTCCTAGTCTTTCCCGGGACTTCTAGCACGCCCCTTTTACCCCCCTCTAGTGCTGGAAGTCG
>Ga0209208_10000344_pt1 | contig 57832 bp, 51 predicted proteins | sample S1TSphfallax_3_FD_187694 | JGI IMG/M metagenome (GOLD analysis project Ga0209208, IMG submission 187694) | Host-associated microbial communities from peat moss isolated from Minnesota, USA - S1T2_Fd - Sphagnum fallax MG (SPAdes) (version 2) | ecosystem: Host-associated > Plants > Peat moss >... | reverse complement strand
CCGCCCTGCCCGTCATGCTCAGGCTCCCTTCGTCTAGAGGCCTAGGACACGGCCCTCTCAAGGCTGTAACACGAGTTCGAATCTCGTAGGGAGCGCCATTAAAATCAGCAACTTACGAAGTGGCGATTTCGGCCACATGAAAACCACATGAAAAACTGCGCGGTCGGTTTGGCGTTTCGGCCGTCACATGAAACGCAGGGTTTTCGCCAGCGCCTCAAGGGGCCATCGGACCTCGAATTTGCGCTTAATGTGTCGATGGGAGTGCGACAGGTTCCACACACCAAGGGGTCGTCAATCGACTCCGGATTATGTCCTACAAACGCTTTTGGGAAGTCGGTATGGATTTAGGTCGCGCGCCGAGGCACACTGCAACGTATGGGTGTGACGCGGCACGGTAACTATTTCGCGACGGCGCTATGGGCTGGACTGTCCGCCCCGATCGCGGTCTATGCGCCGCCCGGTCAGTACCTCGTCCTCAGTGGTGCTGGGTGTGTCGAGCGAAGCTTTGGCGTGGCTGGAGCGTACCTTGGCGCAGCATTCGCCGAGTACAGTGCCAACCAACCCGCCCCCGAATCCGTCGGCTAGTAAGCCGCCGAGTCAACCGCTAGCAGGAGCGGTCAGCGCGGCTTTGAACCCGCCGCAAGGTCTACCGTTCGCGATTTCTGGGACGCCGCCGCAAGCTGGCGCACAGTTCCAGCAGGTCAGTTTTCAGCTCCAAGCTCCGAATTCGCAATTCCCACCGCCTGAAGCAGTGCGCATTTACGAGCAAATTCTGCCGGGGGCATTCGACCGAATAATTCAGATGGCGGAAAAGGCCCAGAAGGACCAGGCTGACTCCGTCACGTTTGCGAATCAGTCCCTCAGGAAGGACATTGCGCGCGGGCAATATCTCGGGGCGGGAATTTCGCTAGCGGCATTGGGCTGCGGAATGTGGTGCGTCCTCCTTAATCAGGCGGTCTTCGCTGGAATATTCGTCAGCGTCAGCGTCATGGGCGTTGCAAGGGCTCTGATCGAATCCGTGAGAGCACCAAAGCCCAATCCAGCACCACCGACACAAATACCACCCGCATAGTGTCACCCGAGCGTTCTATCTCGATGCTCAGAATGCGGAAATGATCGAGGAGCTGCACGGCGACGCGCACGCGGTCATCGAGGAGCTGCAGGCGGCGATCGTGCAGGAGATCCGCGTCCCATCCCGATCGCCCGACCCAAAGAGTGCAGGCACGTTCTAAAGCCATCACCTAGCCGATGGATAGCGAACGCGGCTAGGATCGTCCCACAGTTTACCCAGGAGGGGATATGTGGGATGCGTTGGCAAGTTTGAAGGCACCTGATTGGGTGCTCGCTGCTTCTACCGTGTTGGGTCCGATCCTTGCAGTTCAAGCGCAGAAGTGGGTCGAGCGCCTGCGGGAAAAATTTGGGAAGAATGATGTTCATCTTCCAGACCCTAATGGCGACTCGGTCTCCTTCCGGTCGCTTGTCGCTGGAATTGGTTGAATTGATTCCGGGGCGAATTTGGCGTATCGAAAGCCCTCGAATAAACACGTAGGCCGAAGGATCGCCATGTTACCGGTGGGGCTTGGCGAGGGGGCAACTAAGATTGTGTGAAAGCACGAATAGGAATGTGGATAGCCCGATCGTGGCTCGAACTGGCAACGCGAGTAGCGCCATGGCGCGTGTCGTGCCGCGAAGAGCGGTATAAGCGGGGCCGCAGAGGGATCTTGCGACCTGCATCATCGCTATGCCGGCGGCCGTTATGAGTGATCGTAGTTGCAAGACGATCACGAAAATTGTCAGCTCAAGTCCGAGTCCACTGGCGAGCAATAGAAGAGCACGCAGCTCCGGATTTATTACGAGACAAAGCGCTATCAGCGTTACAGCCGCTTCGCGCTTTCCGATCCAACGGCGCCAGTCCATGCGAGCACTGCTCCTGGTTGTCAGTTGATGTGCGCGGCCTTGAGCAAGATCGCCATTGGTGGCCTCTGGGCGCTGGCGACTGCCACCATCATGCGCCTGGTGCCGGCATCCGCCGTGCCCGAGGCGCTGGGTGTGCTGTATACCGGCCACGATGTGCTGCCCACCCGCGCCGTGATCTCGGTGCCCGCGCTGTCACGACGCCGGCGCGGGCCATGCCCTTGCCCAGGACATCTTCCGCTGGTTGCGCGCGCGTGCGCACGATGAACGAAGAGTCGTCGATCTGTTGGACTAAGAATATCGCCTGCTACCAACCCAGGGACTGAAGGCCCGCCGAGGACGCCGCGCAGGGGCAGGTCCGCGCATTTCCCCAAGCTCCGTCCGGCGTGTAAACTATACAACATATTCCCGGCTTCGCATGGCTGGTGTAAACAGGAAGTTCAGCATGACGAATAAGAAAATCTTGGGATTGCTGGGCAGTGCACTCTTGGTCGCGACGATCTCGGCGAACGCGCAGAGCGAAACGCTGCAATACTCTGAGGGAGTGTTCAGCGGTACCGTTACTTTGAACACCCCCCTTCCGGAAAATGGCCACGATTTCTCCGTGTCGCCGGCTGAATTCAATTTCGCGCAATTAGGGTATGGCGCCGGCTATCAGTATCTGTGCCCGACGTGCGGCTATACCCTGGGAGGAATGATCGAATACGGGGGCGCTTCGTTCTCGTTTAGCACCTCGGACGGACACATTTCGGCCTGGGATATCACCATTGATTTCACGGGTACTCCCGGCACGAATACTCAGACTTCCCTTTACGCCACCATTTCTAGCTCTGGCAATTCCTTTACCGAACAAACCTTCGGTGCGGCCTGCGAACCGTATCCCGGGCACCCGGACCCCTGTCAACCGGTGCGTTCCAGCAACAAGACACGCGGAGTTTGGACCGCGATTTACGCCCCCGAGATCGACCCCGTTTCCGCTGGCGCCGCACTCACCTTGCTATGCGGCGGCCTCTGCGTGTTGCGCGGTCGTCGGACCGACGCCGGCAAGGGCTCGTCACACTAAATTTTCCTGAGCCGTGCGCACTGCGATCGCGCTGCATTGCGATCACATTTCCTGGGTCCATCGCGGCCGTGACGGGAACTTTGATGTCCGTCACGCGATCCATAGTCCATGCTCCACCTTGGTGCGCAGCGCACGAGAAAAAGCAAGTCATGTTGCGCAGGCTGTGAACCCGTTCATTGAGTCACAGTTCACGACACTTACCATAAACCCCGAACGATTCGTGCCGATACCAAGTGAAAATCACAGCGGAATCTCATGTTCATCGATGCTGCTTTCATCATTGCCTGTAGTGCCGGATTGATCGGTGCACTGGTCGTCGCCGCCATCGGCTCACGGTTTTCACGCACGCCCTGGGTGCTCGGTTGCGGTGGCGCATTCTCTGGCATTGCCTTGGGGACGGCGACGTATGTCACCTGTCGCTGGGTGCAGCATGGCTTCAACCCCTTTCAAGCCTGGGTTCTGCCGGTAGCGCTGACGGTCTTGGTGCTGGTGATGTCCGCGCAAGACTGGTTCGTGTTCTACGCGGATCGGAAGGATGCCGTGCAATCCGCACAACCGACCGTGGTCGCGCTGGTCGCGACCGGCATCTGTTGGATGGTCGCCCACGCCTTGGGACGCCACTCCTTATTTTTTCCGGTCATCTGGGCGGCCGCGGGCAGCCTCGCCATTTTATTGTGCATTCCGCCGATCCAGCGCTCGATTGAAACGAATTGCAACATCGGACTCGGCATGTTGATCGGCTTTTGCAAGATCGTCCTGCCGATGGCGGGCATCATCCTCTTACTACCGGTAGGGGTAACGCGGCGCTCTGCTCGCGCGTCGCAAGAACTCGCTGGCGATGCTCCCCTGCCATCCGGCTGGATCGCTAATTTGCTCAGCCTCTGCTGGGAGATTGGACTCCTGTTACCGATGATGCTGATCAACGGCGCCCGCGTGCCTCCGTCGGCTCCCGCGCTGGATCCGCTCGAATACCTGCTCCAGCAGAAAGGCGGCGGCTCGGTCAGCAGCAGCATGCCGCGCCTCAAACGCGACTCGGTCGTGCTCGTGCTGGTGCTGGCAATACACGTGCTCTGCGGAGTCATGATCGTCAAGGATTAGACCACGCCGCATCGACGCGCACCGCACGGACGCATCGCGACAGCGCGACTGAGTCGCGTTATATTCTGCCGGTGAGCCACTCGCCATTGCGGCAAGCGATAGCCGACTTTGCTGCCGGACGGGCGGATGCTGCGGCCCGGCGCTGTGAGGACCTACTCGCTTGCGAGCCCGAACACGCGGGCGCATTGCATCTACTCGGCCTGATCGCGCATCGCGCGGGGCGTGCGGCCGAGGGTACCGAGCACCTACGTCGCGCCGCGCAATCCCCGGATGCCACTGCACTATACTTGTTGAGTTACGCGGAATTCGGCTGCCGATCCGCCGACCGACAGGCCGCCATCCAGGCGACGCGACGGGCGGTCGCGCTCGATCCCGGCTCGCCGCTCGCCTGGTACTGTCTCGGCAATCTGCTACTCGAAATTGGTGCCCTTGCCGAGGGGCGCCGCTGCTTCCGACAGGCGTTCGAGCTGAATCCGGAGTTCTGGCAGGCCCGCGCCAACGACGCTCTCGCCAGCGCACGCGGCGGCGACGTCGATACCGCCGTCGCGACGTTCGAGGATCTATTGCAGAGCGATTCGCGCAATGCCGAGATACACAGCGCCTACGCGGCTTTACTGCAGGAAATCGGGCGGCTCGAGCAGGCACTCGCGGCTGCGGAGGCGGCACAGCGACTGGACCCGCAGAAGCTCGAGTACGTCTTGCGGGCCGCGGATATCGAGATGGAACTCTCCCGGTATTGGCCCGCGATCGCGCGGCTCGATGCCGTCGAGGCACGCTGGGACGACGATGACCGGCTGCGCATGCTCAAAGCGCATTTACTGCGCCGCGTCGATCAGAATGATTCAGCCGTAGCGCTCTGCGGCGATGCCCTGGCGCGCGGCATCGAGTCGGCGGAGTTGCTGCGTGCCTATGCGCTCGCGCTGCAGTTCACCGGCCAGGAGACGCTGGCCTTGGCAACCTTCGACCGGGTGACCGCGACGCCCGGGGCGGCAGCGCTGACGATGGCACACGCTTACTCGGACAAGGCGGTACTGCTTGCGCAACTCGGCGCCATCGGCGAAGCGACGATCGCATTCGATGCGGCGCTGCGAATCGCGCCGACACTGGCCGACGCCTGGTACAACAAAGCCAATGCCGTCAGCCACCAGCGCGGCGATGCGGACGTCGAGGCCATGGAGCGACTGCTCACCCATCCGGCTCCGTTTCGCGATCGCATGCTGTTACATTTCGCGCTTGGCAAAGCCCTCGCGGACTGCGGCGAGGTCGAGCGGGCATGGGATCATTGGCAGAAGGGAAATGCGCTCAAGCGGGCGACGTTCCACTACGACGCAGATGCAACATCGGCGCGGCTCGCGTCCATCGCGGCCCGCCCGCTCGACTGGAGTCCGTGTGCATCCGCCGAGGGGTCGCGACTATCGGAAGTGCCGGTGTTCGTCGTCGGCATGCCGCGTTCCGGCTCGACGCTGATCGAACAGATCCTTGCCTCGCACCCGGCCGCCGCCGGCGGCGGTGAACTGTTGCAGCTGCGGGCCGGTTTCGAACGGGCGCTGCCGCCCGGAGTTTCGGCGGCAACACGGGCTGAGGCGCTCGCGCTCGCGGACGCGTCGCTCGCCCGATTGCGCAGCGTGTCGGTCGAAGCGCTGCGCGTCGTCGACAAAGATCTCGCGAACTTTCAGCACCTCGGCGTGATCCATCAGATCTTTCCGCGTGCGCGCATCATCCACTGTCGTCGCGATCCGGTCGAAACCTGTTTCTCCGCCTATACCAAGTTATTCGTCGGCGAAATCGGCTATGCCTATCGGCTCGATGAACTCGGCCGCTACTATCGGGACTATGATGCACTCATGCGTCACTGGCGTGCGGCCCTGCCGCCGCGGTCCTTCTTGGAAGTCAACTATGAACAGCTCGTGCGCGACCCGGATACGGAGATCCGTCGCTTGATCGATTTTCTCGGGCTGCCGTGGGACGATGCCTGCGCGCAATTCTTCGCGAGCCGGCGGCGCGTGAGCACCTCGAGCTTTGCACAAGTCCGCCGCCCGATCTACGCCACGAGCCTGAACCGGTCGGCGCCGCTGCGCGCCTATCTGGGGCCGCTCGTCGCCGCACTCGGTGATCTGGTCACGATCTGAACCTCGAGACCATGGACGCAGAGCAAACCTTGGTGGAAGCCACCGCGCGGCACAGGGCCGGCGATCGCGAAGCTGCGCGGCGTCTTTATGAGGAGGTGCTCGCGGCTGCGCCGGCACACGCAATCGCGCTATTTCGCAGCGGTTTGCTCGAACTGGAACTCGGCCACGGGCAGGCCGCGCTCGTGCGAATCGAGCAGGCGGCACGGTCCGCACCGGAAAACTATCGCCACCATTTCGGATTGGGCCAGGCACTGCGCTCCCTGGGCCGGCATCGCGAGGCCGCCGAGGCTATCCGCCGGGGTCTCGAGCTCGAGCCGCAATCGGCCGACGGCTACTTCGCGCTCGGCGCAGCCCTCGAGGCCGACGGCGACGACGCCGGCGCAATCGCCGCTTACGCAGCGGCCCTCGTGCAGCGCCCCGCGTTCCCCGAGGCGCTGATCAATCGCGGCGCCTGCCTGCAGCGCGCCGGTCGCTGGGACGAGGCCGTAGCTGCCTACGCCGAGGTACTGCGACTGCAGCCCGACGCGGCGGACGCGATCGCCAATCTCGGCGTCATTGCGCTCGAACGGGGCCAGATCGCCGATGCAGTGGCGCTGCAGTCGCAGGCCGTCGGCCTGCGCCCGCAAATCGCGCGTTACTCCCTCAATCTCGCCATCGCCCTCTGCCGGCAACGCGATTTCGCTGCAGCGCTCGCTGTATTGGATCCCCTGATTGCGGGCGAACCAGGAAGTGCGGAGGTCCGGTTCAATGCGGCGATCGCTCTACACGGCCTCGGGCGTCTGCAGGAAGCGGTCATTGCCTACCGGCACGCGACGCAATTGCGCGCCGGCTACGCGGAGGCCTACAACAACCTCGGCAACGTGCACAAAGAGCTGGGGGAGTTCACGGCCGCGGCGGCGGCTTACGAGGCGGCGATTCAAGCCCGACCGGGCTGGGTGCTCGCGCTCAACAACGCCGGCTGTCTGATGCGCACCCTCGGCCGACTCGACCGTGCCGAAGCGCTGCTGAATCAGGCGATTGCGGTCGAACCCGAGCTCGCGGCGTTGCACGACAATCTCGGCAGCGTCCGCAAAGACGCCGGCGAACTCGATGCGGCCATCGTGAGTTTTCGCCGCGCTCTCGAGCTCGACCCGGGCGCGGTGGTCACCCATAGCAATCTCGTCTACGCGCTCAGCTTTCAGTGCGCCGACGCCGCGCCGATCCTCGCCGAGGCGCGGCGTTTCAGCGAGCGCCACGCAGCCCCTCTCTACACCCCGCGGCAGCGTGCGAGAACGCTGCGCGACCCGGAGAAGCGGCTGCGCATCGGCTATGTGTCGCCCGACTTTCGCGATCACTGCCAAAGCCTGTTCACGATCCCGCTGCTGTCGCACCACGACCGTGGCGCGCAGGAAATCTTCTGTTACGCGAGCGTCGAACGACCCGACGCGATCACGCGGCGCCTGATTCCCGAGGCGAGTGTCTGGCGCGACGTGCATCGCGCCGACGACGCCACGGTCGCCGAAACCATTCGTGCCGACGGCATCGACATACTCGTCGATCTCACGATGCACATGGGCAACGGACGGCCTCTGCTGTTCGCCCGTCAACCGGCGCCGCTGCAGCTTGCCTGGCTCGCCTACCCTGGCACGACCGGTCTCGAGGCGATCGACTACCGGATTTCGGATCCCCGTCTGGATCCCCCGCTCAATGGCGCGGGCGACGGCCTGCCTTACGTCGAACGCACGTGGCGTTTGCCGGATTCTTTCTGGTGCTACGACCCACTCACGCGCGAGCCGGACCCGGGACCGCTGCCGGCGCAGACCCGTGGTCGGCTCACATTCGGCTGCCTCAACAATCCCTGCAAGCTCACCGACGCGAGCCTGCGTCTCTGGGGCGACGTCATGAGAGCCCTGCCAGATGCGCGCTTGCTGCTGATGGCGCGCGAGGGCCGGCAACGCGACACCTTGCGTGGGCGGCTCGCCGCGGTAGATATCGCCGCCACGCGCGTCGAGTTCGTGCCGTATCGGCCCCGAGCGGAATACTTGCGTACCTATCAAGAGATCGATCTGGGCCTCGACACGCTGCCCTACAACGGCCATACGACCAGCCTCGATTCGCTGTGGATGGGCGTGCCGGTGATCAGTCGCGTGGGTTCCACCTGCGTGGGCCGAGGCGGACTCAGCCAGCTGCTGCAAGTGGACTTGCCGCAACTCGCAGCCGAGTCCGACGCGGCATTTACCGCGGCCGCTGTCGCCTTGGCCCACGACCTGCCCCGACTCGCGGACTTGCGCGCCGGACTGCGGGGTCGCCTCGAGCGCTCAGCGTTGATGGACGCGCCGCGTTTTGCCCGCAACCTCGAGGCAGCCTATCGGGCCATGTGGCGCGCGCATTGCGCGAGCCCTCGTTAGTTCGAGACCCCTCGGTAGTTCAATACACCTCGCGCTGATAGATGCGCGAAGCCGGTCCGGGGAACACACCGAAGGTTGCGAGGCCGCAGGGGTTCAAATTACTCGCGCCGCATGAAGAAGCATTCCACGGGTATTGCAACCACGTCGGCGCGGTCGCCGTCACCGTCACGGCTCCGGCGTAGCCGCTGCCGGGAGCAGCCAGGTTCAGATTGAAATTGCCGGATGCGGGGGTAGTGCGGTAAGCGCTGGAGGGGGACGCGGCAGTGGTGCAGCCGACCCCCGACAGGCCCGGGCTGCCACTGTCCCGCACGCAAGTCGACGTCAGATTGAGCTGGTAGTTGCTCAAGGCGATCGCCGGGTGGGTGGTGCAGGTATCCTGCGTATTCGTCGCGAACCCGGCCGCCGTGCCGACGTAGTACTGCGTGGTCAGCGTCATGGGCAGATCGAGCAGTTCCGAGCCCACGGCGTCGTTCAGCGCGAGGCGGCCATAGTACTGCTGCGAGCCGGCGGCAGTCGTAAAGGCGATGCCCGTGCTCGCGCCGAAAGTGACCGGATTGGCTGCGACGACGCCGTCGGTGTCGATCACGTTGATCGACAGCGCGATGTTGGCGTTGAACGGCGCGATCGCGCTGCCGCGCGTGAACGAGATGCCGGTACCGGAACTGAACGTCAGGGTGGCGATGCCACCGCCGGAACTCGCGATCACCGGATCCGCGGTCGTCGCCGGCAAACCCGTGAGTGTCAAGCCCGGGCTCGAAGGGGTGGGCGTGTAGCTGCGTCCGGTCAGAGAGGCATTGGTGAGCTTGAAAAAGGATCCGGCGTAGTTCTGGGTCGTGGTGCCGCCGAGCGCTAGTGCGGTCACCGTGATCACGGGCGCGACGCTGTAGTTGAAAGGCTGCCCGACATAGGTGAATCCGGCGTTGGTTGCCGGACAAGCCGCTAGGAACGAGGGCGTATTGAGGGCATAGGAAAAGGAATTCGGTATGAACCGCCCGACGTTGCCGGAGCTTGCGCCGGTGATGGTATTGCCGGTGCTGAGGTAATTGCTCGTCGAAGGCGTCAAGCTCATGATGCCGACCTCCGGCCAGCTGAAGCGCGTGCCGCTCGCGACCCCGGCGGAGAACGTCCCGAAACTGCCGCTCACGGCCGGGAGGTTGCCGGTCGTCGGCAACACGAGACCGGGAGCCAGGGAGACGGTCGCCGGGGAGAGCTCCTGGCCGAAGTTCGGGGTCGCATTGCCCACGGCATTGACGGCCGTCACGGTCGCCGAGAACGATTGGCCCGCGGCGATGAACACCGGCCCCGTGGCCGAGCTCGCCGCCGGATTCGCCGTGCCCGATGCCGTCGTCTTGATGCTCGACAAGTTGAACGAGTAAGGCTCGACGACGAATTGCGCCGCACCGGTCAGCGAGGTGCCGGAGAGCGCGCCGCTGCCGAGCGGCAGGGTGTATTTCGCGGCGAGCGTGATCTGGCCGACGTCGGAATAATTCAAGCTGATCGGCGCCTCGGCGTTCGCCGTCGTGAATTTCAGCGGCACGCTCGTGTAGCTCGAGATGCCGGTCGCGGGGTTCGCAGCGATGCTCGTACTCGCGCCATTGTTGCTTACCGAGAGGGTCTGACCGCTGACGCAGGTCGCCGGGTTGTTGCACTGGAACGCGAGGCTGACGTTGACACTCGTGCCGCTGGGAAACACGTTCGTACAGGCGCCGGTGTTGGTGTCGGTGCGCACGGCTTGCAGGGCGAGGCTCTGGGAGCTCGCGACCCCCGCCACCTGGGTCCCGATCGTCGCGGCGACATTGCCGCCGTTCGTGATGCGAAAACCCGAGGCTACGAAAGTCAGGGGGCTGTCTTCGTTGGCGCGCGCGGTACCGGACTGGGCCGTGACGCCGCCGTCGCTCACGCCGATCGTGACGGTCTCGGCATAGGTGTCGCGCAAGGCGAACACGGCGCTGCCGTTGTCGGACTGCGCGTAGGTATAGGAGGCCGCACCACTGTTCGAGCTGCCGGCCGTGAAGGTTCCGTTGCCGGTGGTCAGCGTCCAATCGCCGTGCCCCGTGCTCGTCGAGAGCGCCATGGTGTCGGCCGTGGCAATCGGCGTGTGCGCGCTGTTGTGCGCGATGACGCTCACCGATGCCGGGGTGCAGTTGACTACCGGACTTGCCGCGCTGACCGAGTAATGATTGGGCACGATCCCCGAACACGCGTGGGTCACGGCCGAGAGCGGCTGCACTTGGTTATAGCTGAGACCCGACGCATAGAGCGTCACTTCGTCGATCGTGCCGGCGAAGCGGTGGGTCCCCCCCGTAGCCGATCCCGTGATGTCGCCGCCGATGCTGTAATTAGCGCCGGTACTCGCGCCAAACGCGCTGGCGGTGGCGTTACCCGTGTTACCGAGCAGGTTGCCCGAGGCATCGAAGATGAACAGGAACAAATACTGATATCCCTGGATCGTGGTTTGTATCGCGGCGACGAAATACCACTGATTGAGAGTCAGCGCGAGGGTGGAATCTACAAAGAAGCTCGGATTGTTCGAGTAGAAGTGCAGCGTGTTGCCGCCGTCATCGTTGAAGCTCAATCCCCAGCCATTCGCGTTCTCGTCGTCGGCGATGATCCGGCCCACCTGAGTTCCGGTCGGCCGAATCCACGCCGTGACCGTCAAGGACCCCGCGAAATGCGGCAGGGAACTCGGGAGTTGCACGTACTGCGTCGAGCCGTTGAAATTGCCGTAATAACAGGTGCCGGGGGAGCCAGTGATCGCCGGCGATACGCCGCCCGTCGTTGCGCCGTTGACCGCGACCCCGTTGTAGCCGTTGCCGCTCGAGTCGACGACCTCGCCCGTGCTGCCGGTCCACGCGGTCTCGTCGAGGTGCCACTGAGCGAGCGGCGCGATGGTCGCGGGCTTGAGTGCGATGCTGAAGCCGATGCTGAGGGCGCTCAGACTCGACCCCGATTGACTGACCAAGGTGCCGGTCGCCGTGGCAGGAGTCAACAACTCGTAGAAGCCGGCGACGAGCACACCAGCCGTTCCTTGCGTCGTGCTGCCGTTGGTCGCCAGAGTCATCCCCGTCGGGCTGGTCAGCGTGTCGGCCGTGCCGTTGGCAACGGCGTAGGCGGCGATCAGCATCGAATAGGCTGTACCCGGCGTGACCGATGGCGCGATGCGACTCGTGCTGCTCGCATTCGCCTGCGACGCGTAGGCCAATATCGGATTGGACGTGTTGACACCGCGGAAAGCCAGGATGTATCCGCCCGCCATGGAACCCGCCGTGACGGTCCAGGTGTAGGTCGTGGACCCGGCTACGTCGGCAGACGTCGCCACGCGATACCAGACCGATGCGCCGCTCGCGCTGGTGTTGTTACCCGCGAGGAAGGTCCAGCCCGACGACGGACCCGAAGCACTGGCGTTTGGATTGTAGGTCTGCAATGCGATCATGACGTCGCCGGCAAGCACACCTGTCGGGACGACGATAGGAACGCTCGACGTGGTGCTCGAACTCAACGCAGACTTCGCAGACCCGACGTAGGTGATGGTCGCCGGTACTTGAGCGTATCCTGGGACGGCGATGAAGTGCGCCACGAGGAGCGCGGTGCAGAACAGGAATTTCGCGCATGCGTTCCGCGAGTACAGTGCCGATCCCTGGTAGATTCGCGACAGCCACGTCATCGCAGAGGTAACGGCACGGCGCGCCGGAACTTGAGCTAGACGGCCTCGTTCGAAGGGCCGCGAATCACGCTCAGTGCGCGACGACCCCCACGCCGACGACGCCCACCCCGTAGCGGTAGACATTCTCGCCGCCGAGGTAGCCGGTGACGATCAGAGCGGCGGTCGCTAGCAGCAGCACGACCACAAAGGGCCGCGATGGGCGCGCGTCGAAAGGCGCGCCCGCGCCCCGCCAGACGGCGAGGACGAGCAAGGCGCAGACGCTGAACATCGCCCATTTCGCGTGCAAGGCGACCGCGACGTGTGCTGCGGGTGTCAGCGACGGGCCGATCAGCGCCACGAGCCCCGAGCCGAGCGCGAGCACGGCTGCCGCGCTACCGACGAGCAGGTTCCAGGTGCCGACGAGACGCAAGGCGGCGGCGCGCTTCGCGTCGCGCAACACGCCTGCGGCGGCGAACGCCGCGCTCGCCGTGACGACCAGCGCTAGCGGAAAATGCACGATCATTGGATGCCAAGCAGGCACGATGCTCACGGCGCAGCCCGGTTCGAGTGTCCGGCGGCGATCGCGCCGAGCGCGATCTCGATGCCGTCGGCGAGTTGCAGTCGGGCGCCGGCGGCGACCAAGGCGGCCCGCGCCGCGTCGTCGCGCAACAGCTGCTGCGCCCGTGCGGCGATCGCCGCCACCTCGAGGACGGCGGTCGCCGCTACGCCGGCGGCGACGCAACGCCGGATGCGCGCGTTCTGATCCTTGGCGATCGCGATGCCGATCGTGGGCGCGCCACAGGCGATCGCCTGCAGCATCGTCGACCCGCCGTTGGCAACGACCAGGCGGGCGCCCCGCAGGAGTTCCGCCAGATCCCGCTGCGGCAAGGAGGGGCGCCGGCGTAGCTCCCGCGCATCGGTGGGGTTCCCGCCGGCCGTTACGCTCGCAGCGGTGGCGGTCGGCCCGACGAACAAGGTCGGCGTACCGGCGGCAGCCACGGCCGATGCCGCGGCCAGGAAGCGCTGCGCCGCATCGGCGGCGCCTGGATGGCCGGTACCGCCGCCCGGGACGACCACGACGTAGCGGCCCCGGGCGAACCCCAAGCCGGCCAAGAGCTGCGCCTGTCGGGTCGGATCCGCATGCGGCAGGATCACGTCCAAGAAGCGCACCACCGGCCGGCCGAGCAGGCGCAGTTTGAGCCCCTCCCAGAGGTCGAGCGGACCGGCGCTGAACGCCGGATAGGCGATCCAGTGTTCGTCGAGCATGCGCATCCAGGTCCAGCGAAACGCCTTGCGGCGCTGTCGACCGCGCGCACTGATGTAGACGACCTGGGCGCCGGAGTCTCGCGCCGCGCGCACCTGGGCTGTGCGGCCGGCGTTGTCGAACAGCACACAGGTCGGGCGAAAAGATTCGATCAAGGCGGTCACCGTCGGCGTATGGAACGTGGGCGAAGACGACAACAGCGTGCACGGAAACGGTACGTCGGTCGCATAGGGAGCGGCGCGGCTCAGCACGAAGTGCACGGCCGCATCGGGCCAGCGCACCGCGACCGCGCGCGCAATGGCGAGTGAGCGGGCATACTCCCCCATACCAAAGGCGCCCGAGACGGGCACGCACAACAAGCGCGGCGCTGGTGTCGGGGCGGGCATCGTCAGTCGCAGGCGGTGAACCAGCGGTCCAGCACCAGCACGAACCAGGCGCGGCGAAACTCGGCGCCCACCGCACGCCGCAAGACGCCGCGCTCCCGCAGACGTGCGACCGCGTCCTGCAACAGCCGCGGATGGCGCTTCAGCCACGACCTAACGGGCAGGCCGAATCCTGACTTGGGCCGATCGAGATGGCCGGGCGGCAGCCGCGGCGCCAGCAGTTCGCGCACGAGCAGCTTGCCGCGCCGACCGGCGCGATCGATCAGCAACGACGGATCGACGCTCAACAGGAATTCGACGAGGCGATGATCCAACAATGGCGGCCTTACCTCGAGCGAGTGCGCCATGCTCGTGCGATCCACCTTGGTGAGGAGACCCTCGGGCAGAGCGGTGTGCAGATCGAGCCAGCGCAGCTGGACGAGCGGTGGCAGATCCGGCCGCCAGAACTGCCGGTGGAACCAGAGGTAGTCGTAATCGGCCGCGCACCATTCGGGCGCCAGCAAGCTGTCGACCTGACGCGCCGTCAGCCCACCGAGCGCGGCGGCGTAAGCCGGCAGCCCGACGAGTGCTTGCGCCTGCATCGACTGGCCGAAACGCGACAGCGGCGGCAAGGCCGCGGCGAGCGCGCGATTCAAGGGCGAGGAACGCGACCCGATGTTGGACCAATAGCGAGGATAACCACAGAAAATTTCATCACCGCCCTCGCCGCTCAAGGCAACTTTGACCTCGCGACGCGCGAATTGCGAGACCAGATAATTGGACCACGCCGCACTATCGCCGAACGGCTCGTCGAACAGGCCCGGCATGGCATCGAGGGCCGTGCCGATATCGGCAGCCTGCGCCAGCATTTCCGTATGTTCCGTACCGAGATGGACGGCGACGCGGCGCGCCGCATCGACTTCGGAACGCGCCCGCGCGTCGAAGCCGAGCGTATAGGTGCGGGGCCGGTCGAGGTAACTTGTCGTGAGCGCGGAGTCGATTCCCCCGCTCAGGAATACACCGACCGGCACGTCGGCAAGGGTTTGCGCCGGCACGACTTCGGCGAGCAAGCCGTCGAGTTGCTCGAGCGACTCAAGGGCCCCGCGCTGACGAAGCTCCGCGGACGGTTGCCAGTAGCGCTCGATGCGAACGTGGCCGTCCTCCCAGGTCAAGGTGTGCGCGGCCGGCAACTTGGCGATGCCCGCATAAATCGTCTTCGGTGCGGGGATGTAGCCATGAAAGAGAAAATCGCGCACGGCGCTGCGGTCGATCGCCGGCTTGCCGAGTTCGAGCAAGGCCTTCAGCTCCGATGCGAAAGCGATGCCATCGGGCAGCAGCCGATAATAAACCGGCTTGATGCCGAGGCGGTCGCGCGCGAGCAGCAAGCGCTTGCGCGCGCCATCCCAGACGCCGAAAGCGAACATCCCGACGAGCCGCGAGAGGCAGGCGGCACCCTCCCGGGCGAGCAGATGGAGCAACACCTCTGTATCGCCGCTCGAGCGCCAGGGTCCGGGCAGTGACGCGCGCAGCGCCTCGTGGTTGTACAACTCACCGTTGTAGGTCAAGGCGTGGTCGCCGCTGACCATGGGTTGATGGCCTGCCGGCGACAAATCCTGGATCGAGAGACGGCGATGCCCGAGGACGACGTCCGGACCGCTCCACAGACCCTGGCCGTCGGGGCCGCGATGCTGCAGGCGTAGCGACATTTTCTTCACGGCATCGAGACTGGCTCGCGAACCGACGATACCGGCTATTCCACACATGCCATGCAGTCTAACGCGCGGCAGGCGGCCGTGCTCTGACTAGCCAGCGACGGCCGCATCGTTTAGGGTGTCGGCCGGAGTTGCGGAAAAGTCATGGCCACACCTGCCGATCAACGCTTGTTGGAACTATTGGACCGGTGGTTGCGGAGCCTCGAACTGCACCGCGCATACGTGACGCTCGACGATGAGAGCTATGCGAAAATCCAAGCCTGGCCCGCGCATCAGCGACCAAATCCCTGGATCCTCGATCTGGCGAAACAAAAGACCTTGCACTTGAAAGCGCAGGTCGAAGAGCGCATCAAAATGGGCGATGCAAAATTCGCCGACGCCCTGGAGACCATGATATTTCTCGCCAATCTGATCGGCTTGCAGAATATCGAACGCTTCATCCCACTGGCCGAAGCGCAAGGCGAGCTTGCGCCCGTACCAACCGCGCAGGTGTCTGCCACCCACGTAGCTCCGGTCCGCGCGGCCGAGACGGAGCCCGGCTCGACGGGCGCAACGGCAACGCGTGAGATGCCGAAATTCCTATTGGAGCGACCCAAACCCACCCGCGCCGCGTCGCGAACGGCAGCCAAGGCGCCCGGCAACCAGGTGGCGGCGCCAACGGCGAGGCCAACGCCGGCGCCGACACCGGCGCCAACACCTGCTCCAGCATCCGCGCCGCTCGCAGCCACGCCCCGCGACCAAGTGCTCGCGGACGCTGAACGCCTGCTGCAATGGGGGCGCAAGTGGTACGAACTGGCAGAGTTGATCGCACGAATGGCGGATCGTCCGCCCTTGCCCGAGGTCCGTCGCATCCTGAAAGAGCACAAGGCGACCCTGGAGAAAAGCGGTCGTGGCCCATGAGTCGAGTCAGGCGCATGAGTGTCGATGAACTTTTGGGGCTGCCGCCTGTCTGAAGTCGCCGATGATCAAGACCACGAATCTATCCAAGCGCTACGGCGAGAAACTGGCTGTCGATGACTTGAGCTTCTCCGTCTCGCCCGGCGAGGTGCTTGGCTTTCTCGGCGCGAACGGCGCCGGCAAGTCCACGACGATGCGCATGATCGCCGGATTCATCTCGCCGTCGGCCGGGCAGGTTTCGGTCTGCGGTCACGACATCCAGCGAGACGCGGTCGCCGCCAAACGCTGCATGGGCTATCTCCCGGAAGGCGCGCCCAGCTACGGGGAAATGACCGTAGCGGAATTCCTCGAGTTCATCGCCGACGTGCGCGCCTTGCGCGGCGCTGCGCGTCGTGCAAGGCGCGCCGAGGTCGTCGCAAGACTCGGGTTGGGCGCCGTGCTCGGGCAGATCATCGAAACACTGTCCAAAGGTTACCGCCGCCGGGTAGGGCTCGCTCAAGCCTTGATCCACGACCCGCAGGTCTTGATTTTGGACGAGCCGACCGACGGCCTCGACCCGAACCAGAAGCATGAGGTGCGGCGCCTGATCAATGAACTCAGCCGGGACAAGCTGGTGATCGTCTCGACCCACATCCTCGAAGAGGTCCATGAAGTCTGCACGCGCGCGATCATCATCGCCAACGGCCGGATCGTCGCCGACGACACGCCGGGCGCACTCGAAGCACGGTCGCGCTATCACCATGCCGTGAGCCTGCGCTTCGAGCGTACGGGCGAGTTCGAGGCGGCGAAGGCCGGCTTGGCCGCGCTCGCGGGAGTCGCAGAGGTCGAAGCCGAGCCACGCGAGTTGCGCCTCACGGCCATTCCCCACGGAGGCGCGAACGTGCTGCCGGCCTTGAGCGCAATGATAGTCGCCGAAGCCTGGAGCGTACCCGAATTGCACCTGGAATCGGGGCGACTCGACGAGGTCTTCCGCACCCTGACCCAAGCTTCCGCGGCGACGGACGGGACATGAATCCACTGCTCGTGATTTTCCGGCGTGAACTGCGGAGCTATTTCGCGACCCCGCTCGCCTACGTGTTCATCGTGATCTTCCTCGTGCTCGCCGCGGTGTTCACGTTTCAGGTGGGTGGGTTTTTCGAGCGGGGCCAATCGGATCTGCAAGCCTTCTTCCGCTGGCATCCGTGGATCTATCTCGTGCTGATCCCGGCGATCTCGATGCGGCTCTGGGCCGAGGAGCGCAACAGCGGCAGCATCGAACTGCTGTTCACGCTGCCGATCCATCTCTGGCAGGCCGTCGTGGGCAAATTTCTCGCCGCCTGGTGTTTCGCGGGCATCGCGCTGCTGCTCACCTTCCCGATTTGGATCACGGTCAATTACCTCGGTGCGCCTGACAACGGGGCGATCGTCGCGGGCTACGTCGGGAGTTGGCTCATGGCCGGCGGATTCTTGGCGATCGGCACCTGCCTGTCGGCGGCGACCCGCAATCAAGTGATCGCCTTCGTCACCGCGGCCTTGGTCGGCTTTCTATTTCTGCTGGCGGGTTTCCCGCTGGTGCTCGATTTCGTCCGCGGCGTGCTGCCGAGCGTACTCGTCGATGCGATCGCTTCGCTGAGCTTTCTCGCGCATTTCGACGCGATCTCCAAGGGCGTCATCGATTTGCGCGATCTCGTCTACTTCGGTTGCCTGATCGGTTTCTGGCTCACGGCGACGGCGCTGGTCCTCGACTTGAAGAAGGCGGAGTGAGCATGGCGGGCGCTCGCTGGCAACGAACGAGTCTCGGCGTGGGCGGCTTGGTCGCCCTCGCGGTGCTGTTTCTGGCCGTGGTCATGCTCGCCAACGTCGCGCTGCGGGGCCTGCGGCTGGATCTGACCCAGAACCGGCTCTATACCCTCTCGCCGGGCACGACCGAGGTCGTACGGCAACTGCAGGAACCGATCAATCTCTATTTCTACTTCTCGCGCGACACCGCCACCAAGCAGGCGCCGCTGATGCTGCCCTATGCGACTCGGGTGCGCGAATTTCTCGAGGAGGTGGCGGCACGCTCCGACGGCAAGATCCGGCTGCGGGTCATCGATCCGCAGCCGTTCTCGGAGGACGAAGATCGCGCGACCGGCGCCGGAGTTCGGGCGCTGCCGACCGGCGGCAACGGCGAGACCCTCTTTTTCGGTCTCGCCGGCACGAATTCGACCGACGGTCATGCGTCGATCGCCAGTTTCCAACAGGAACGCGAACCTTTCTTGGAATACGACGTCGCCAAACTCATCCAAGAGCTGGGGCAACCGAAGAAGCCGGTGATCGGCTTGCTCAGTTCGCTCGACATGCAGGCGCGCGTCGACCCGATGACCGGACAGCCGAGCGAATCATGGCCGATCTTGGCCGAGATCGAACAGCTGTTCACGTTGCGCCAGCTGGCACCGGATCTCGACCACATCGAGCCTGACGTCGACGTGCTCATGGTGGTGCAGCCTAAACGCCTGACGGACAAAACGCTTTATGCAATCGATCAATTCGTGATGCGGGGCGGCCGGCTGTTGCTGTTCATCGATCCGGTTTCAGGCGCGGAGCGGAACGCAGAGGATGCGCCCAACCCCATGGCGGCGGCGACGGCGAGCCAAGCCGCGGATCTCGAGCCGCTGCTCGGCGCCTGGGGCGTGCTGTACGACCCCAAGCAGGTCATCGGCGATCTGCGGCTGGGCCTCGAAGTCCGTACGAGCATGCAGGAGCCGCCCTTGCGCCACATCGGCATCCTCGGCCTGCATCATGCGGACATGAACGCCGATGACGTCATCACCGGAGCTCTCGAGACGATCAACCTGGCGACCTCTGGTTTCTTGAGCGCCAAGCCCGGCGCGAAGACTCGCTTCGAGCCGCTACTGCTCAGTTCGACGGAGGCAGCGCCCCTACCCGCCTCGCGATTCGTCGCACTCGCCGACCCGGAGACCTTGCGGGACGGCTTCAAGCCGACCGGAGTCCGCTACGCCCTCGCAGCGCGCATCACCGGCGATCTCGACTCCGCGTTTCCCGGCGGTCCTCCCGCGGACGTCAAACCGCCGGCCGGACCACCGCTGCCGCATCTGGCGAAGACCCATGCACCAGCCAATCTCGTGATCGTCGCCGATACCGACATGCTGCTCGATTTCATGTGGGTCCAGGTCCACGAGGCCTTCGGACAGCGGGTCGCGCAAACCTTCGCCAACAACGGGGACTTCGTCGCGAACGTGCTCGACAACTTGAGCGGCAGCGGCGCGTTGATCAGCATTCGCGGCCGGGAAGGTTTCGATCGGCCGTTCGAGCGCATCGAGGCCTTGAAGCGGCAGGCGGACGATCGCCTCAGAGCCAAATCCCTGGAGCTGCAGGCAGAGCTCAAGCAAACCGAGGCGAAATTGGAGGATCTGCAGGCCAAGCGCGCCGACCAGGCGTCATTGGTGTTGTCGCCCGAGCAAGAAGCGGAGCTCAAGAACTTCACGGCCGCGAAAACCCAGATACGCCGTCAGCTACGCGAGACCCAACACGGCCTGGACGTGGACATCGAGCGGCTCGAGTCCTGGATCAAATTTTTGGACATCGCCGTCGTGCCGCTGTGCGTCGCCGTGGCCGGATTCCTCGTGCTCGCCGCGCGACGCCGCCGCAAGACCGGAGCCCGTGCATGAGCCAACGGCGCTTCTTGACCTTGTTGCTGATCGCGATTCTCGGTCTTGGAACCGCCTTGTATTTCAGCAGCCAGCGTAATCGCATGCGTGACAACGCGGGCGAACCGCTATTGCCGAGCTTGGCCGCTGGAATCAGCGGCGTGGACAGCGTCTCGATCCGCCGCGGTAGTGCCAAGCCGAGTGTCGAGTTACGCCGCAACGGCAGCTCTTGGACCGTGACCGAACGCGACGGCTACCCTGCCGACCTCGGCAAGTTGCGCCGACTCTTGTTGTCGCTGGCCGACGCCCGCGTGGTCGAGGAGAAGACCGCGAACCCGGCGCTCTATGACGCGATCGGCGTCGAGGATCCGTCGTCGCCCGGAGCGGGCAGCACTGAGATCCGCTACACGGTAGATGCGCAGGCACCGCAGGCCCCGGCGCACGCGGAACCCCAAGGCGTCATCCTGGGCAAGTCCACGGGCAACGGCTCCTACGTCAGGCTCGCTGGCGCGGCGTCCAGCGAACTCGTCGCACCGGGCATCTCGGTCGAGACCGATCCGCACTATTGGATCGATCCAGAGTTGTTCGATCTGCCGGTCGCGAAGATCACGGCTCTGGAGGTTCACCCTGCGACCGGTCCCGGTTACGTGCTGCGGCGCGCGGCACCCGCTGCGCCGGACTTCGCGCTCACGGTCGTGCCCCCCGGTCGCACCGCCCTGGATTCCAAGGCGCTAGCACCCTCTCCGGCGGCATTCGGTCATTTCGCGGTGGATGACGTCGCACCGGCCACGAGCGTGGACTTCAGCACACCGGCCACGGCTACGGTCAGCTCGAGCGACGGCAATGTGTTCACGCTGCGCGGCACCGCCGTCGGCGACAAGCGCTGGATTACGGTGGAATCCAGCAAGGACCCGGCCTTGTCGGCGAAGGTGCAGGGCCGCGTATTTTTGCTCGCGACCTATCGCTACGATGCGATCTTCCGACCGCTCGAACAGTTGTTGCAGCCGAAACCCGGCCCTCACGCCCCGCCCGCCGCACGGCAGCCACCTTGAACGGGCCGTCGGCGGGCATCGCGAGAAGGCTCGCCGCATTGGTGTACGACGCATTGCTGCTCGCCGGCCTGCTGATGGTGTTCACTTATGCGGTCTTGGTCTTGACGCACGGCTCCGCCGTTTTGCTCGAGACCGTCGGGACCTGGGTCTATCTGTATCGCGCGGGCCTGGTCTCGGTGATTGCCGCCTATTTCGTCGGCAATTGGATCCACAGCGGGCAGACGCTCGGAATGCGCGCCTGGCACTTGTTCGTAGTCGATATGCACGGCGGCCGGCTCCGCGCGCTGCCCGCGTTGCTGCGCTTCGTGCTCGCGGTCGCGGCCTGGCTACCGGTCGGCCTGGGCGTGCTCTGGCTCTATGTCGACCCGGCGCGACTCGCACTGCACGACCGGCTCGCCAAAACCCGGATGATCCATTCAGCGCGTACGCGTAATAGCGGCGACCGTGCCGATCCCGATCACGAGGGTCGGTAACCAACCCACCAACACGGGATTGAGACCAAATAGCTGACCGCCGTTTTCGATCGTGCGCGTCACGAGAAAGAACACGACGCCGAGCAAGATACCGGCCACGGTGCGCGTGCCCGCACCGGTGGTGCGCAGCGGGCCGAGCACGAACGGCAAGGCGAGCAGGGTCACGATCACGACGCCGAAGATGCGCGCGATGCGCGACCAGAAGCCGATCTCGAACGAGGCGGTTTCGAGATTATTCCGACGCAAGTGGTCGATGTAGCTCGCGAGTCCGCGCAGGGTCAGAAGATCCGGATCGGTCGCGGCGAGCCCCAAGAAGGCGGGATTGATCGTCGAGCGGATCGTCAGCTCGGCCGCGGACTCGCTGCGGACGCTGTCGGGCTCGAAGCTCGTCGTGGTGACGGTATGCAGACGCCATTCGCCCAGGTTCGCGAGCGAGATCCGGTCGGCGTGCTGAATCGACAGCAGACGCGATCCGGAGAGACGAAACAAGGTGACGCCGCCGAATTCGCCGCCGAACTCGGCCGTCTGCAGCCGCAAGATCAAATTGCCGTCCTTGACCCAGGCGCTGCTCTGTCCGGCGAAACTCACGTCGGCGAGCTTATCGAGCGTCTTCTCGTGCTTGGCGAACTGCGCCATCGGCGGTGCGGCGTATTCACCGATGGCGTACATTGCGAGGGCGAGGGTCGCGCCGGCGAGGCCCACGGGCCAAGCCGTGCGCCAGACGGAAATACCCGAGGCACGGGTGACGACGAGTTCGCTGCCGGCCGCGAGATTTCCCAGCCCCATCAGAGCGCCGATCATCGCACCGATCGGCAGCACGTCGAAGGCCTGCTGGGGAAGATTGAGCAGCGTGTAGAGGAAAGCGTCGGCGGCGCCGTAATTGCCGATGCCGATGTCGCTTTGCTCGCTGATGAAGAGGAACAATCCGCCGAGCGTCAAGAGTATCGCCATTGCCATGAGGGAATAGCCGATGACGGTTCGGTAAAGATAGCGATCGACGAGGTTCATGCGCGGCGCCAAAACGTCCGCGGCGAGCTGCGCGACAACAGAAAGAGCCCGAGCGCGAGCGCGAGCGCGTGGATCCACCAGACGCCGAGCGCCGGCGGCAGGATGCCCTTTTCCACCCACACCTTCGCCGCCGCGAGGAGATTCGAGTAGACGAAATAGACCAGGATCGCGAAACCGAGGCGGGCGTAGCGCCCTTGCCGCGGCCGCAGGCGACTCAAGGGCACGGCGATCAAGGTCAACAGCAGCAACATCAGCGGCGCCGAACTGCGAAACTGCAATTGAGCGATGTCCGATGGGGCGAGCGAACCCAGCATCTCGAGGGTCGGTTTGGTGTCCGGATCCTGTGTGCCCTGCAGGGTCGTCGGCGTGATGATCGGGATTCCGTGTTCGCGAAATTCAATGATCCGGAAGTTGCGCTCACCGGGCGCGCCCTCGTAGCGGCGGCCATTGTAGAGCGTCACCACGTGCGTGCCGTCGGTCGCACCCTTCGAATAGGTCGCAGAATCGGCCAGTGCCACCTCGATACGGCCGGCCAGTTCGCGCTGCACGAAGACGTTATGGAGCACCCCGTCCTCGTCGACCCGCTCGGCGTAGAACACGGCGCCGCCGCCGCTGAAGGAGCGAAACCGCCCGGCGTCGAGCTGCCCGAATTGCGCCTCCTTGATCGCCGACTGGCGCAGCAGCTGAACCTCTCGATCGGCGGCCGGCACTTGAAACAGCGTGAGCCAACCGAGACCGATCGCGATCAGGGACGCGAATGCGAACAAGGGCGCCAGCAGCCGCGCCGGCCCGAATCCGCAAGCCTGCAGAGCCGCCATCTCGCTATCGTGATAGAGCCGACCGAGGGTCAGCACGACGGCAAGCAACATACCCACCGGCACAATGACCGACAGGTTCATGATCGCGCCGAGCGCGATCAGATCGAAAACCACGCCGCGGCCATATTGATTATCAGCGGCCTGCCCGAGCACCCGGGAGAGTTGATTCGCCAGCAATATGGCCACCAACACACCGGTCACGGCGACCCAGGTCTGCACGACTTCGCGCAGCACATAACGTTGGACCGTCCATTTCATCGCGTCGAGCTTAGAGCCTTATCGATTATCGAGTAAACTATTTGGCGATTTAAACAAGCTGCGCTGAGCGCAATCGAGGGAAAAGAGATGGAATTCAAGGCAATCGTCGATATGAGGGCACGGACTGCCACGGGCTGTGCCATCGTCGGCGTCTATGAGAATGGCGATCTGGGCGAAGCGGCGCAACAAGTCGACGCACAAATCGGCGGCGCGCTTCGAAAATTGCATGCCGGCGGAGATTTTGCCGGCAAACTCGGCGACAGCTTCCTGCTCGTCCGGCCCACGGGCGCACGCGCGACGCGCGTCTTGGCCGTAGGTCTCGGCGCACGCTCGAACTTCACACGCAAGTCCTACCGCAAGGCGGTGCAGACAGCGGCTCAGGCGATCGCAAAGACTGGCGCACCCGACGTCGTCGTCTACCTCAGTCTCGAGGAACAACTGGACTTGGACGCGAGCTATCGCGCCCGCATCATCGCCGAGGCGTTTTCGGCGCAGGCCTACAAGATTCCGGATCTCAAGACCGCGCCGAAAGCGAAGCCCGCACGCCTGCACGCCGTGAGCGTGGCGGTCCCCGACGCGAAGACGGCGCGCGCGTCTCAACGCGGCCTCGAGGTGGGTGCCGCGGTCGGCAGCGGATTGGCGTTGTCACGCGATCTCGCGAATCTGCCGCCGAACGTCGCCACGCCGACCTATATCGGCGCGCAAGCGGCGAAGATCGGCAAGCAATGGCCCAGCGTCAAGGTCAAGCTGCTCGGCGAGCGCGAGATCAAGGCCCTGAAGATGGGTGCGTTTCTCGCGGTCACTCAGGGCTCGGTCGAGCCGCCTCGCCTGATCGTCTGCGAATACCGGGGAGCGGCCAAGGACGTGGCGCCGATCTGTCTCGTCGGCAAGGGGATCACCTTCGACTCGGGTGGCATTTCGCTCAAGGACCCCCCTGGCATGGACGAAATGAAGTTCGACATGTGTGGCGCCGCGACCGTGCTCGGCACGCTGCGCGCTATCGTCGAACTCGAGTTGGCCATCAACGTAGTCGTGATCATCGCGTCCTGCGAGAACATGCCGAGCGGCGCCGCGGTCAAGCCCGCGGATATCGTCACGACGATGTCCGGACAGACGGTCGAGATCTTGAACACCGACGCGGAAGGTCGCTTGGTGTTGTGCGACGCGTTGACCTACAGCCGCCGCTACAAGCCGGCCGCCGTCATCGATGTGGCCACCTTGACCGGAGCTTGCGTGATCGCGCTCGGCAATCATTTCACCGGTCTCATGAGCAACAACGAAGCGCTCGCGAGCGAACTCGAGTCCGCCGGCATACGCGCCGACGACCGCGCCTGGCGCCTGCCGGTCGGCGAGGAATATGCCGACCAACTGAAGAGCAACTTCGCGGACCTCGCCAACGTCGGCGGTCGCGAGGGCGGCGCGTGCACGGCCGCTTCGTTCTTGTGGAAATTCGTTTCCGGCTTGAACTGGGCGCATTTGGACATCGCCGGGACCGCATGGCTCTCGGGCGCGCAGAAGAGCAGCACCGGCCGCCCGGTCTCCCTGCTCGTCGATTTCCTCCTGCAGCGCGCACCAGCGACATGACCGAACGCGTGGATTTTTACGTGCTCAAGGATGCCACGCCGAAGCAACGCTGGAACTTCGCCTGCCGGCTGACTGAAAAAGCCTACCTGCGCACGCTCAAGGTTGCAGTGCTTGCGGACAACGATGCGGATGCGCGCAGCCTCGACGAACTTCTCTGGACTTTCAACGAGCGATCTTTCGTGCCGCATGCGCTGCATCGCGAATCCGCAGCGGAGACGACGGCGCCAGTCTACGTCACCGCTGATCCGGACGGCGGCCCGGGCGCCGATCTGCTCGTGAACTTGAGCAACCGGATGCCCGCGGCACCGCTGCGCTTCGCGCGCATCGCTGAAATCATCGATGCGGATGCCGAACGCAAGCGTCTCGGCCGCGAGCGCTTCAAGTCCTACCGCGACCTGCAACTGCCGCTCGAAACCCATCAGCTCGACGCAATCTCGGACGACTGAGCCGGACATGCAGTCCGAAGGCCAAGATCCGCGCGACATCCCGATCCTCACCGAAGAGATCGACGGCGATGACGGCGCGACCGTCCAGGTCAATACCCGCGACACCACCTCGGCGATCATTTCGGGGGCGATCAAGCTCGCCGATTCACTGTTGCATCAGGCGGTCAAGGACATCGAGGCGACGTTGTTCGAGCGCGTGCTCGATCGGCTGCGGGCGGAACTGCCGGAACTCGTCAGCAGGATTCTCGCCGAACAGTCCGTGCGCGAGCGCGAAGAGCCGGCCGCCGAACAGTGATCACCTTCCGATAGGATCGTATGGACAAAGCGTTTTCACCCGCCGACATCGAAGCGCGTATCTATGCACGCTGGGAGGCCGCAGGCGCGTTCGCCCCGAGTGGCGCCGGGCCCAGCTATTCGATCGTGATTCCGCCGCCCAACGTAACGGGCACGCTGCACATGGGCCATGCGTTCCAGGACACGATCATGGACGCACTCATCCGTTATCACCGCATGCGCGGCTACGACGTGCTGTGGCAGCCGGGCACCGATCACGCCGGCATCGCGACGCAAATGGTGGTCGAACGGCAGCTCAACGCCGAGGGCACGAGCCGCGCCCTGCTCGGTCGGGACGCCTTCGTTGCGCGTGTCTGGCAGTGGAAGGAGCAGTCGGGCGGCGTGATCGCGAACCAGATGCGCCGGCTGGGCGCTTCGGTCGACTGGCGACGTGACCGTTTCACGATGGACCCGGGCCTTTCGGCGGCGGTCACGGAAGTATTCGTGCGGCTGTATCAGGACGGGCTGATCTATCGCGGCAAACGCTTGGTCAATTGGGATCCGGTGCTGAAGACGGCGCTCTCGGACCTCGAGGTGGCCTCGGTCGAGGAACAAGGCAGTCTCTGGCATCTGCGCTACCCGCTGATTCCGGTGCCTGGCAGCGACGCCGGTACCGACCCCAGCCATCTCGTCGTCGCGACGACGCGCCCGGAGACTCTGTTCGGGGACAGCGCGGTGGCCGTCCACCCGGACGACGAACGCTATCGGCACCTGGTCGGCAGACAGCTGCACCTGCCGCTGACGGGCCGGGCGATCCCGATCATCGCCGACAGCTACGTGGACCCGACATTCGGCAGCGGCTGCGTGAAAATCACGCCCGCGCACGATTTCAACGACTACGAGATGGGCCTGCGGCACGGCCTCGAGGTCATCAATATCATGACCCTGGAGGCGGCGCTCAACGACGCGGTGCCGCCGCCCTATCGCGGCCTCGATCGGGTCGAGGCGCGCTCGCGCGTGCTGGCCGATCTCGAAGCCTCGGGCCTGATCGAGCGCATCGACGCCCACACGCTGATGGTGCCGCGTGGCGATCGCACCAACTCCGTGCTCGAGCCGCTGCTCACCGATCAATGGTTCGTCAAGATCGCGCCGCTCGCCGCGCCGGCGGTTGCCGCCGTCGAGACGGGCGCCATTCGCTTCGTGCCGGAGCACTGGTCCGCGGTGTATTTCGAGTGGATGCGCAACATCAAGGACTGGTGCATCAGCCGTCAGCTCTGGTGGGGGCATCGTATTCCAGCCTGGTGCGATCCGCAGGGTCGCTGGTACGTCGGACGAACGGAGGCCGAGGTACGCGCCGATCACGGCTTGGACTCCGCCGTGCCACTGCGCCAGGACGACGACGTGCTCGACACCTGGTTCTCCTCCGCGCTTTGGCCGTTCTCCACGCAAGGCTGGCCGGAGTCGACGGCTGCTCTCGAGGCCTATTACCCCGGCTCCGTGCTGGTCACGGGCTTCGACATAATTTTCTTCTGGGTTGCGCGCATGATCATGATGGGCCTCAAGTTTACGGGCAAGGTGCCGTTCCATGCGGTGTATATGCACGGACTGATCCGCGACAACGATGGCCAAAAGATGTCGAAGTCGAAGGGCAACGTCATCGACCCACTCGACATCGTCGACGGAATCTCGCTCGAGGCCTTGCTCGCGAAACGCACGACCGGGCTGATGCAGCCACAAATGAAACCCGCGATCGAGCGCGCAACCCGCAAGCAGTTCCCCCAGGGTATCGCCGCCTACGGCACCGACGCTCTGCGCCTGTGCTTCGCCTCGCTCGCCACGCAGAGTCGCGATCTGCGCTTCGACATGGCACGCGTCGAGAATTACCGTAACTTCTGCAACAAGCTCTGGAATGCGGCGCGCTACGTGCTCATGAATATCGAGGCCGCGCCGCTCGAGGCGGGCGCCGGCGGGCGTGATGACCCCGGTGAACTCGGGCTCGCCGATCGCTGGATCGGCTCGCGTCTGCGCGCGATGCTCACGCGCGTCGACGGCGGATTTGCCGACTACCGTCTCGACCTCGTCGTGGCCGCGCTGTACGAGTTCACGTGGCACGAGTTCTGCGACTGGTACGTCGAATTCTCCAAAGCCGTGCTCCAATCCGAGGAGGCGAGCGCCGCGCAAAAGCGCGGTACGCGCCGCACGCTGATCACGACCTTGGAGACATTGCTGCGCGCCCTGCACCCGGTCGCGCCGTTCATCAGCGAAGAAATTTGGCAGCGTGTCCGCGGTCCAGCCGGCACCGCGGGGACGACCGTGATGCACGCCCCCTTCCCCGACTGCGCCAGTCTGCCGGACGATCCGGCCGCGGACCGCGAGATGGCATGGGTGCGCGGTTTCATCCTCGGTGTTCGCCAGATCAAGGGCGAGATGGACATCCCGCTCGGCCGTAAAATTCCGGTGTTGCTGCAAAACGCCGGACCCGAAGACCAACGTTATTTGATCGCGAATCTGGGTTTACTGACCCGACTCGCGGGGATCGACCCCCCGCGCGTGCTCGAGACCGGCGAGGCTCAGCCGATCGCGGCGGTATCGCTGCTCGGGCCCTTGGAAATTCTCGTCCCCATGCAGGGACTGATCGAGCCGGCCGCGGAATTGGACCGCCTCGGCAAACGCCGCCGCAAAGCCGAATCGGACCTGGCGAAACTCAACGCGAAGCTCGGCAACCCCGACTTCGCGAAAAATGCACCTTCCGAGGTCGTCGCCAAGGATGAGCAACGTCGCGACGAATTGACGCAGGAACTCGCGCAGCTCGACGCTCAGACCGGGCGCGTGCGCCAATTGCTCGGCGGATGAGCACGGTCCGCCCGCCATGAAAGACGACGCCGCGAGCGCGGTTCTCGAACAACTCGGCGGCGTTATCCTCGGCAAGGAACTGCAAATCCGGCTGTGTTTCGCGTGCTTGCTGGCGCGCGGCTCGCTGTTGATCGAGGACGTCCCCGGTGTCGGCAAAACGACGCTTGCGCACGCGCTCGCACGCAGCTTAGGCTTGAGCTTTCAGCGCATTCAGTTCACGAGCGACCTGCTGCCCTCGGACGTGCTTGGGGTATCGATCTTCGACCGCGAATCGGGGAAGTTTCACTTCCAGCAAGGGCCGATCTTTGCCCAACTCGTGCTCGCCGACGAAATCAACCGTGCCTCGCCCAAGTCGCAAAGCGCGCTGCTCGAAGCGATGGAGGAACACCAGGTCACGCTCGACGGGCGCTCCATGCCCCTGCCCGAACCCTTCTTCGTGATCGCGACCCAAAACCCCCAGGACCAAGTGGGGACGTTCCCCCTGCCCGAATCGCAATTGGATCGCTTCTTGATGCGCGTGCATCTCGGCTACCCTGCGCCAGAAGCCGAGCGCGAGCTCTTGCGCGGCGTCGATCGGCGCGCACTCGTCGCCGGCCTGCCAACGGTATGCACCGCCGCGCGCCTGCAAGAGCTGCAGCAGCGCGCCCAGGAGGTACACGTGGCGCCCGCCCTGCTCGATTACGTCCAAGCGCTGGTCGCGTATTCGCGCCAACAACCGGCAGCCGGCCTCGGCCTCTCGCCGCGCGCGGCAATCGGGCTGTTGCGCGCGGCACGCGCCTGGGCTTTGCTTGCAGGACGCGATGCGGTGACCCCGGAGCACGTTCAGGCCGTGCTGCCGGCAGTCGTCGAACATCGTGTGCGGCAGCGGGACGGCGCACCGGCGATCGTCGCGCGCTGGCTCGAGGCCGTGACCATCCCTTGATCGACCTACGGCAGGCCGGTGCACGCCGCCTGCGCGCCTGGGCCGCGCGCCGTTTCGGTGTCGATGTCCTTCCCTACAGCATCGATCGGCGCCGCATCTACATCCTGCCGACGGGATTCGGCCTGGCATTCGCAGCCTTGATCGTGGCGATGCTCGTCGCTGCGCTCAATTACAACAACAATCTCGCGCTCGCATTCGCGTTCATGATGACCAGCATCGCGCTCGTGGCGATGCATCACTGTCACCGCAATTTGCTCGGACTCGTCGTCGATGCAGAGACCGAGGTCGACGGCTTCGTCGGCGCGAGCGCGGCAGTCACCTTCACGCTCGCCAACGCGTCGGGACTGGATCGCTACGACGTGGAGATTCGCTGCGCAGCGGATGCGATGACCACGGCCAGCGTCGCCGCGACGAGCCGCAGCGCCGCGATCGTGCGCGTACCGCTGACACAGCGCGGCGTGCGCCGGCTTGCCCAGTTCGAACTCGCGACCCGTTACCCCTTTGGCTGGTTTCGGGCCTGGACCTATGTGCAAGCGGCGGTGACACTGCACGCGGCGCCCCAGCCGCTCGGCGAACTGCACCGGTCGGGGGCGAGCCGCCCATCGGGCGAGACGCTGCGCGGCGAGAAGCCCGGCGAGGAGGACTGGGCGGGGCTGCGTCCGTACGCGCCCGGCATGCCGCTCAAGCACATGGCCTGGAAAGTGTTGGCCCGTGGCGAAGAGCCCGCGGTGCGAACCTACTCGAATCCGGCGGGCGAGCCGGAATGGCTAGATTGGTACGCATTGCCGGGACTTCTGGTGGAGGCGCGGTTGTCGCAACTCTGCCGCTGGGTGCTCGATGCGGACCGGGCTGCGCGGACTTATGGACTGCGCCTGCCGGAGGCGAGCCTAGGACCCGCGGCGGGACCCGCGCATCGGCTTGGGTGCTTGCGCGCGCTCGCCGCACATTCGCAATCTGTCCCGCAAGGCGAAACTGCCTCGCCATGAATCCAAACATCTCCCAGGAACGATTGCTCTGGACGAGCGGGTGTTTCGCGCTGGCTATGCTGCCGCACATCGGCGGCATGCCGCCCTGGGTGTTGATTTTCGGCGGCATCACGGCGGCGGTGCGCTTCGGCTTGGCCGCCGGCGGTCGCGACGCCCCGCCCGTGCTGCTGCGGACCTTGATCGCTGTCGCCGCGATCGCCCTGCTGTTCGTGCAATTCCACACCTTCAACGGCATTACGGCGGGCACCGCGCTGCTCGGTTTGGTCGCCGGTTTGAAGCTGCTCGAGACGCGCACGCGCCGCGATGTCTGCGTGATGGTCTTGCTGATTTATTTTTTGAGTCTCGATGCGCTCCTCGTGGGCAGCTCGTTCTGGTTGCTCGCCTACCTGGTCGGCGTGTGTTGGCTCACCACCGCTACGCTGCTGCGCCTGACGGTCGCCGAACCGGGCCCGCAGTGGCGGTCGAGCCTGCGCTATGCGGGCCGCATCCTGTTGCATGCGATTCCTCTCGCCGCGCTGCTCTGGCTGTTCTTCCCGCGTCTGACCGAGCCCTTGTGGCGGCTCGGCGAGAACGATCAGGGCGCAAGCTCGGGGATCGGCGATACGCTGAACCCCGGCGACCTGTCGGATCTGGCGCTCTCGGACGAGATCGCTTTTCGCGTGCATTTCTTCGGCGCGATCCCCACGGCCGAGCAACGCTATTGGCGCGGACCCGTGCTCGATCAATTCGACGGCCGCGTCTGGCGACGCGACGATCGGGAAACGCCGGCGGAACCCGACCTGCGGACCGAAGGTCCCGAGTACCGCTATCGCATCAGTCTCGAAGCCTACCCGCACGCCTGGATTTTCGCCCTGGACTGGCCGACCGCCTGGGATGCGCCGGAAGCGAAGCTGACCCCGGACGGCATGCTGATCGGGCCTCGATCGATGACTGGCGGGCTGGAGATGATCGCCAGCTCCCGGCCGCGACGGCACGACGCAGAGCCGCTGCCCGAGGCGGCGAGCCGCCGCGAGACGGCGCTACCGCCTGCGGCGAATCCCCGCACCGCCGCTCTCGCACGCACGCTGCATCGCGAACATCCCGGCGAGCGCGACTTCGTGACGAGCGTGCTCGAGATGGTCCACCGTGAGGATTTCTTCTACACCCTCGCGCCACCGCCGCTCGAGAGCAAAGACCCGATCGACGAATTCTTGTTCGACACCAAGCGAGGCTTCTGCGGCCACTACGCCTCCGCTTTCGCGGTGATCATGCGCGCCGCCGGGATCCCGGCGCGCATCGTCACCGGATATCACGGCGGGACCTACAACCGCTATTCGGACTATTGGATCTTGCGCCAGAGCGATGCGCACGCCTGGGTCGAGATCTGGATAGACGGACAGGGCTGGCAGCGGATCGACCCGACCTCGGCGATCGACGTGCGCCGCATCGACCGGAGCCTGCGCGAGGAGCAGGCGGCGATCTCGCTCGCCAATGTGAACCTGCAGGCCGCCCTGCCCTGGTTTGCGGCCCTGCGAATGCGCGCCGATGCGTTGCGCCAGCTGTGGCATGAACGCATCGTGCGCTACAACCAAGACTCCCAACAGTCCCTGCTAAGTGCTTTGCACATCCCGAATCCAGATGCGGAAAAACTCGTGTTCGTGCTCGGCGCAACCCTGGCGGTGGCGCTCGGCTGGCTAACCTGGCAGGTACGCCGGGAACTCCAGCCGCAGCCGCGCGACCCGCTGCGCCGCGCCTATGCGCAGCTGTGCGCGAAACTTGCACGACTCGGCCTGCCGCGCGCCGCGCACGAAGGCGCCGAGGCCTACGCAAACCGGGTCGCGGACCGCAGACCCGAACTCGGGGTCGCGGTGAGCGCGCTGTGCCGAGGTTACAATGAATTGCGCTACGGGCGGCAGGCATCGCGCGAGGAGGTCGCGGCCTTCGCGCGCCGAGTACGGTCGTTCAGGCCGCGAGATTCTCGCGAGTCTTCCGAAAGTCGATCTCCGGCCAGCGCTCCTCGGTCAGACCGAGGTTGACGCGCGTCGGAGCGAGGTAGACGAGCTCGCCCGCATGGTCGAGCGCGAGGTTGTCGTAGGCTTTCTCGCGAAATTCAGCGAGGCGTTTGTCGTCGCCGAGCCTCACCCAGCGCGCGATCGCGACGTTGATCGGCTCGAACACACACTGCACGTTGTATTCGTCCTGGAGCCGGAAGGCGACGACTTCGAATTGCAGCTGACCGATCGCACCGAGTATCAGATCGTTGTTGCGCAAGGGTTTGAACAGCTGCGTCGCACCCTCTTCGCAAAGCTGCGACAGTCCTTTTTGCAGGGCTTTCATCCGCAGCGGATCCTTGAGCACGGCGCGCCGGAACAATTCCGGAGCGAAATTCGGCACTCCGGTGAAATTGAGTTCCTCGCCCTCGCTGAACGTGTCGCCGATATTGATCGTGCCGTGATTGTGCAGTCCGATGATGTCGCCGGCGAACGCCTCTTCGGCCTGGCTGCGATCTGCCGCGAGGAAGGTCAGGGCGTCCGCGATGCGAATGTCCTTGTCCAGGCGCACGTGGTGCATGCGCATGCCCTTGGCGTAGCGCCCCGAGCAGAGACGCATGAAGGCAATCCGGTCGCGATGTCCGGGATCCATGTTCGCCTGGATCTTGAACACGAAGCCGGTCAGCTTGGGTTCTTCGGCCTGCACTTCGCGCTGCAGCGTCGGCCGGGGCTGCGGTCCCGGCGAGTGACGCACGAAGGATGAGAGCAGCTCGCGGACACCGAAATTATTGACGGCCGAGCCAAAGAACACCGGTGTCTGGCGGGCCGCCCGGTAGGCGGCCAGATCGAAGCTCGGGCTTGCGCCGCGCACCAGTTCGACTTCCTCGACGAACTTCGCGTATCGGTCGCCGAGAAACTCCCGTGCCTCCGCGCTCGCGAGGCCCGCGATCGTCTCGTGACTGCCGACCCGGCCCTTCTCGACCGGGACATAGACGTAGATCTTGTCCTCGAGAAGATGGTAGACGCCGAGCAGATCGCGCCCCATGCCGATCGGCCAGGTCAGCGGCGCGCACTGGATCTTGAGCACGCTCTCGATCTCGTCGAGCAATTCGATCGGCGCACGGCCGTCGCGGTCGAGCTTGTTCACGAACGTCATGATCGGGGTGTCTCGCAGCCGGCACACATCCATCAATTTGATCGTCCGCTCCTCGACGCCCTTCGCACAGTCGATGACCATGAGCGCCGAGTCGACCGCGGTGAGTGTCCGATAAGTGTCCTCCGAGAAATCCTCGTGGCCCGGGGTATCGAGCAGATTCACGATGCACTCTTCGAACGGAAATTGCATCACGGACGACGTCACGGAGATACCGCGTTGCTGTTCCAGTCGCATCCAGTCCGACGTCGCATGGCGCGTCGCCTTGCGTCCCTTGACCGTGCCCGCCATCTGAATCGCGCCCCCGAACAACAGCAACTTCTCGGTCAGCGTGGTCTTGCCCGCATCGGGGTGGGAGATGATCGCAAAGGTGCGCCGCCGCGCGATCTCACGCGTGATGTCGTTCATGACTGCGCTCACTTCGAATCGTCGGTCAGGAATCGGCGCAATACGCAGGCGTCTTCGCGACCCACCGTGGCTTGGTAGTAGCCGCGGCGCACACCGACTTGTTCGAACCCGAGGGACAAGTACAAGCGGCTCGCAACCGTGTTGGTTGGCCTGACTTCGAGGTAAGCCTCGTGCATGCCGGCGGCGCGGGCGCGGTCGAGCAGGTAGATCAGCAGCTTGCGCGCGAGCCCGCAGCAGCGAAAATCCTCGCGGATGCACACGTTGAGAATGTGCGCCTCGCCGGCGCCGACCGACATGATGCCGTAACCGGCCAGTTCGCCGCCGCACTCGACGACGCGACAGACGTAGCCCACGCGCAGACAATCGCGAAATATCCCCTCGCTCCAGGGAAACTGATAGCCGGCCCGTTCGATCGCGACGACGTTGGGCACATCCAGTTCGTGCATCGGGCGGATCTCGGCGGCGGCGGGCGATTCGCGTTTGACGCTAGACACGCGCAGCCACCTCCCGGGCATATTGCAGATCTTCCCAAGCTTTGCGCTTCTCGCCGGGTGAACGCAATAGATAGGCCGGATGATAGGTCACGACCAGCGGCACTGCGGATGCGCCGAACAAATGGGTCTTTTGGCGCAGACTGCCCAGGGGCGCAGCGCTCGCGAGCAACTGCTGTGCGGCGATCCGGCCGACGACGAGCAGCAGCTTCGGACGCACGAGGGCGATCTGGCGCTCGAGATAGGGCAGACAATGAGCCGCCTCCGTGGCGGCCGGATCCCGGTTTCCGGGTGGACGACATTTGAGCACGTTCGCGATGAACACATCCGTACGGGCTAAGCCGATGGCATGCAGCATCGCAGTCAGCAACTGACCCGCTCGGCCGACGAACGGCTCGCCCTGGCGGTCCTCCTCTGCGCCAGGGGCTTCGCCGACGATGAACCACTGCGCCTGTAGATTGCCGGCGCCGAACACGGTCTGGGTCCGCGTCGTCGCGAGCGCGCAGCGCGTACAAACCGCGACCCGCTCGCGCAGTGCCGTCCAATCGAGTACGGCATCTGCCGGATTCGGGGCCGAGGCGGCCGCGGCAGCCGATGGCCCGCGCAGCACCCAGGTCTCGAGATCCAGGGCCTGCAAGTATTCACGGCGCATCGCGTTCATGACGGCAACACAGCCCCCCGGGACCGGCGGAAAAACCTACGGTAGGCCCAAACCGAGGGCGCAGACAAGGCATAGGAGCCAAAAATCAGCAGCAGGGCGCTGGGTGGATGCAATGCAATGAGCATGAACAGCAGCGGCACGAGCAAAATGTGCGTGAAGCGAACGCGCGCACCCATGTTGATCTGTTTGAAGCTATTGAAGGGAAACCGACTGATCATGAGCGCACCCGCGCAGGCCGTGATCGAGAATGCCAGCAGCAGACCCGGCAGCCCGACGTTGAGCTGGCCGCTCGCCAGCCACATGAACGCAGCGACGATCGCCGCGGCCGACGGACTCGGCAGGCCTTCGAAGTAGTTCTTGTCCTGGACCGCGATCCTAGAATTGAAGCGGGCGAGGCGCAATGCGGCGGCCGCGGCATAGAAAAAGCAGACGAGCCAGCCCAAACGACGCCACAACGGTCCATATTCCGCGATCCTCGCGACGCCCCATTGATAGGTGACGATCGCGGGCGCCAAACCGAAGGAAACCATGTCGGATAGACTGTCGTATTCCTTGCCGAAGGCGCTCTCGGTGTGCGTCCAACGGGCAACGCGGCCATCGAGCGCGTCGAAGATCATCGCGACGAACACGGCCACACCCGCATAATCGAATTTCCAGTCGATTGCCGCCACGATCGCGTAGAACCCCGAGAACAGGGCCGCGGTCGTCAGCATGTTCGGCAGCCAGTAGACGCCTCGCGGGCGCGATTGTCGTTCGTCGTCGTCGCTCATGAAGCACGCATAATACCAGGGGGGCTGATGTAATATAGGCGGCCATGCGCTTATCTCATTATCCTATATCGACACTCAAGGAAGTGCCCGCCGACGCCGAGGTCGTGAGTCATCAACTGATGCTGCGCACGGGCATGATACGGCGGCTCGCCGCCGGCCTCTATACCTGGCTGCCGCTGGGCCTGCGCACGCTGCGCAAAGTCGAGCAGATCGTGCGCGAGGAGATGAACCGAGCCGGCGCGCTCGAGCTGTTCATGCCGACCGTGCAGCCGGCCGAACTGTGGCGTGAATCCGGACGCTGGAGCGAGTTCGGGCCCGAGTTGCTGCGCTTCAAGGACCGCCACGATCGTGACTTCGCCTACGGTCCGACCCACGAGGAGGTCATCACCGACATCGCGCGCCGCGAACTGCGCAGCTACAAACAGCTGCCGGTGAATTTCTACCAGATCCAAACGAAATTTCGCGACGAGATCCGGCCCCGCTTCGGCGTCATGCGCGCACGCGAGTTCCTGATGAAGGACGCATACTCGTTCCATGCCGACGAGGCGGGCCTGCGGGAAGGCTACCACCTCATGTACGAGGCGTACTGCCGAATTTTCTCGCGTTTGGGGCTGAAGTATCGCGCGGTGGACGCCGACGCCGGCAGCATCGGCGGCAGCGTCACCCAGGAATTCCACGTGCTCGCCGATTCCGGCGAGGACGCGATCGTCTTCTCTGACGGCGACGACTACGCCGCCAATCTCGAGATGGCGATCGCCGTGGCGCCGGCCGCGCCGCGCGCACCGCCGTCGGCGGAACTCACGAAGATCCCGACCCCGCACATGCGCACGATCGCCGATCTCAGCGCGTTCCTCGAGCTCGCGCCGCAGCGCTGCGCCAAGACCCTGCTGGTCGACGGCGCGGACGGCGGCGTGGTCGCCATCGTGCTGCGCGGAGACCACGAACTCAATGCCGTAAAGGCGCAGAAACTTCCCGGCATCGCCAACCCGCTGCGCATGGCGAGTGCCGACCGCGTGCGCGAATCGACGGGGTCGGAGCCGGGCTTCATCGGTCCGATAGGCTTCAAGGGTAAGGTCTACGCCGATCACTCGGCGGCACAGATGTCGGATTTTGTCTGCGGCGCGAACGAGAAGGACCAGCATTACACCGGCGCGAACTGGGCGCGAGATCTGCCCGAACCGGAGGTGTTCGACCTGCGCAACGTGATCGCCGGCGATCCGAGCCCGGGCGGGCGTGGCACGCTCGGCATTGCGCGGGGCATCGAGGTCGGACACATCTTCCAACTCGGCCGCAAATACAGCGAAGCGATGCAGGCGAGCGTGCTCGACGAACAAGGCAGGAGTCAGCCGATGTTCATGGGCTGCTACGGCATCGGCGTGACCCGGGTGGTCGCCGCGGCGATCGAACAGAATCACGATGCCAACGGCATCATCTGGCCCGAGGCGATTGCACCGTTCAGCGTCGTACTCGTGCCGATCAATTACTCAAAATCGGACGCGGTGCGGGCCACGGCCGACCGCCTCTACGCCGAATTCCAGGCGGCGGGCATCGACGTCTTGCTCGATGACCGTGATGCGCGGCCCGGCGTCAAATTTGCCGACTCCGAACTCGTCGGGATCCCGCACCGGATCGTGATTGGCGATCGCGGTCTGGCCGCCGGCACGCTCGAGTATCGCGGCCGTCTCGAGACGCAATCGATCGATATCGGCGTCGCCGAAGCGGTGCAGTTCATTCGGAAGAAGCGGTCGGGCTAAGACGCTTGCGCGCGCTCGCACTGTGTCTCCTGCTCGCCGGCGTGGCTGCGCGTGCGGCCGATGCGCCCACGCCCGGACAGCGCGAGCCGGAGCTGAAAGACCTGCTGCAGAAGATCATTTCGAGCGCGGACTGTTTCGGGGACCGCTACGAGGCGGAGGTCTGGCACAAAGCGATGGAGCCGCGGCTGCGCCCCTTCGTCGCTTCCTACGAGGATCGAGTCGACCTCCTCGATCACGTCTACTGCGAGGCGAAACGCGACCCGGATCTGCAGATCCCGCCGGATCTTATCCTCGCCGTGATCGAGGTGGAGAGTCGGTTCGATCGCTGGGCCGTGTCGCGCAGCGGCGCCGTGGGCCTGATGCAAGTGATGCCGTTCTGGCCGACACAACTCGGCATGCAGAACCAACTCGTGCGCACGGCGCCGAACATCCGCATGGGCTGCGAGATCCTGCGGTATTACCTGCGCGCCGAACATCGCGATTGGATCAAGGCCTTGGCCCGCTACAACGGCAGCGTCGGGCGGCGCGACTATCCGGCGTTGATCATGTCGCGCTGGCAACATATTTGGAAGTTTTGAGCGCCGGGGCGCGAACCGGCGCGAGCACCATCCTCAGTGTGCTGGGGCGGGCGGCACGGGCGGCGGCCCGGCCTTCTCGGCTACGCCCAAGGCAACCGCGGCATGGCGCTTGGCTTCGAGCGCGGCGATCCGCGCTCGCGTATATTCCTGCGCTTGCAGGTGAGTCTCGGCGCGGGTGATGGCGGCTTGCGCGGCCGCGAAATCATTGGGCGCGCGATCCGGTGCACCGGCGACGCGGGCCGCCGCGATGGCTTGGCGGGCGTCACTCATCTCCTGCACGGGTGCCCCGCTACAGCCGGTGAGGCATACGAGAACCAGGAACAGGACCAGGGCACGAATCATGGGCTGAGGACACTAGCAATAGCGGCTGGAGCCGTCAAACGCCGGGCCGGCAGCGGTCCGGCGCCGCCGCCGGAAAAAGCCGTTGCGCCGAAGCTGCATCCATACCGAATCAGTCACGAGACCCCGAGATAGCCAACGATGAGCGATATCCTGATTTTGTATTATTCCCGCCAAGGCAGCACGGCGGCTCTGGCGCGTCAATTATGTCGCGGGGTCGAAAGCGTCGCCGGAATGCGCGCACGCCTGCGGACGGTGCCGGCGGTCACTACGACCACGAGCGCATCCGAGGCGGCGGTCCCCGAGCAAGGTCCCCCCTATGCGACCTACGAGGATTTGGCCGAGTGCGCCGGCCTGTTGCTCGGCAGCCCGACGCGCTTCGGCAACATGGCGGCTCCGCTGAAGTACTTTCTCGACGGCACGAGCGGGCTGTGGTTGACCGGCGCGTTGGCCGGCAAGCCCGCCGCCGTATTCACTTCGACGCAAAGCCTGCACGGCGGCCAGGAATCGACCTTGCTGAGCATGATGTTGCCGCTGCTCCATCATGGCATGGTGTTGGTCGGCATCCCCTTCACGGAACGCGCCTTGAGCGAGACGCGCAGCGGCGGCAGTCCCTATGGCGCGAGCCACGTCGCCGCCGGCGGTCCGCCGGAAGAACTCTCCGGGGACGAACGCGAACTCGCGAGCGCTCTGGGGCGCCGCGTCGCCACGCTCGCCGATCGGCTCGCAAGAACTGCCGGATGAGCAGCCCCGGCAGCGGGCCTGCGACGGGCGCCCGGCACTTCGCGATCTGGCTCTGGGGCGGCGTGAGCTTGAGTCTGCTCGCGTGGATATGGGTCGGATATCCCTGGCCCCTCTGCGTGATCGCAGTGCTGCCCCTGCTCGCGCCGCTGCGGGGACTGGTGCTCGGCCGCCGCTACACCTATGCGTGGGCGACGCTGTTTGCGATTCCCTACCTGATGTTCGCGCTGACCGAACTGTTGGTCAATCCTCGGGCGCGTTGGGTGGCCTCGTTGAGCCTGCTGCTCGTGTTCGCGTGGTTCTGCGCTATGGTGGCGTTTCTGCGGCTGTCTCGAGAGCTGCGCGTATGAACGGAATCGTAAGACGTCGCTGCGCGGCGAGCGAGGCGACGTCCAGCCGATCGAGCGCGGCCAGCAGCGAGGCAAGATCGCGCGGCAAGCGCTTGAGCAGATACTCGGCGGTCTCCCTCGGCAAGGGTACGCCGCGCTGCCGGGCGCGCAGGCACAGCGCCTCGATCCGCCCAGCCTCATCGAGTGGGTGCAACTGATAGACGAGGCCGGCCGCCGCGCGTGAACGCCAGTCCCCGAGGCTCCAGGCGAGACTCTGCGGCGCGGCCCGCGCCGCGAAGATCAGGCGCGTGCCGAGTTCGTGCGCCTCGTTGAAGGCGCGAAACAAGGCCCGCTCCCATTCGAGATCGCCGGCAATCGCATCGACGTCGTCGAGGCACAGCACGCGGCGCGTTGCGAAGCCATCCAAGGCTTCGGGCGGCAGGGCAAGACCGCGATCGAGCGGGAAGTACGCCGCCGTCTCGCCCACGGCCGCGCACAGAGCCTGCAACAAGTGGGTCTTGCCGGCACCCCTGGGACCCCAGAGCCAGAGCGGATCGGTGCCCGCGCCGCGCAAGGCCGCGAGGATCTCTGCATTGCCTCCGACCGCGAAGCTCGCAAAGACCGCCTCCGCGCGCAACTGCACGCCGAGCGCGAGTTGCTTCACCGGCGCAGTTGAAAACGCTGCACTCCGCCGTCGCCGGCGGCGATCGGCTCGAGCAGACCGTTCAAGGCGAGAGCACGCTGCAGCGGCTCGATGCCGCCACGCGTGGTCAAATGGAAGCGCACCGTATCGCCGTTCAAGCCCGCGACGCCCACCTGCGAAACGAATGCGAGCGACTCGAGATAAGTCTCGACACTCGCGTAATCCTGAACATCGTTGACGCCGTCGACCTCGATGTCCACGGGCGCGAAGCTGCCGCTCGCAGCAAACAGCGAGGCGTACCAATCGGCGGCCCGATCGACGCCCTCGAGCGCACCCGAAAATTCGCGGCTTTGATCCTGGAACAATTGGGTCCAGCGAACGTTCGCGCCCGCCGTCGCATTGGTGGCATGCCCGACGAGCACGCCTTCGGCGCCGAGACGATGCGCAATCTCGGCGAGGCTCGTGGCCGGGGAATTCGCGATCGCGGCGAAATCGACATGGTTCGACTGCAGGTCGGCGACCGTGGGCCAGAGCAACTGAATGCCGCGCGCGACCGCCTCGGCGTCCAAGGCGCTCTTCAGCTCGGAGCTTTCTTCGCGAGTCACGACGCCGCCGCCCTGGACACCGGACTGAACGCCCAGCCAGACGAAGGTCACCGGTCGCTCGCGGCCCCAGATCGGTTGCCCGGCCTGCGCCAACCAGCGTTCGATCGCCGTCGCGTCGAAACCCACCGCGATCTGGCCGTCCTGAGCCGGGTGATATTGCTGCACGTAGCGACGCGCCTCGCCGATCAAGGCGGCGAGCGCGGGATCGGTCGCCGCGGAACGTCGGCCCGTGACCTTGACGAGCACGTTTCGGAGCGCGGTCTGGAAGGCCGCGGTCAAAGCGGCATCCGAACGGTCGGCAAGCGGCGCGGTCGCCTGGTAGAGATCGTTGCGAGCCGCGGCCACGGCCGGTGCGCCGCCGGACGCGAGGAGGCCGGCGAGACAGAAACACAGAAAAAATCGGCGAGCCTGGCGACGCAAGCCGGAAAAAACCCTGCGGCGGGCCCCAAAATCGCGGTCGGTGTGTTTCATATCGTGAAGGCGCGTCGGTCCTCTATCCCCTCGTGTAAAATACCACAGCTCGTCGGCCGGCCGCGCCGGCGTACCCGAGGGGCTTCATCGAGGAAATGCATGACTGAACGAGCGTCGGTGACCTATCGTGACGCCGGTGTCGACATCGACGCGGGCGAAGAACTCGTCGAGCGCATCAAACCCGCGGTGCGTCGTTCGATGCGCCGCGAGGTCTTGGGTGGCATCGGCGGGTTCGGCGCGCTGGTCGAAGTGCCTCTGGACCGCTATCGCCGGCCGGTGCTCGTCTCGGGGACTGACGGTGTCGGCACGAAACTGCGCCTCGCGATCGACACCGGACGCAACGAGACCGTGGGCGTGGACCTGGTCGCCATGTGCGTCAATGACGTGGTCGTACAGGGCGCCGAGCCGCTCTTCTTTTTGGATTACTTTGCGACCGGCAAACTCGACGTCGACGTTGGCGAACGGGTCATTCGCGGTATCGTCGAGGGCTGCGTACAGGCCGGCTGCGCGCTGGTCGGCGGGGAAACGGCGGAAATGCCCGGGATGTACCATGGCGCGGACTACGATCTGGCGGGTTTTTGCGTCGGGATCGTCGAGAAGGATGGGATCATCGATGGGTCGCGGGGAGCAGCCGGCGACGTCGTGATCGGCCTGCCCTCGTCCGGCCCGCATTCGAACGGCTTTTCTCTGATTCGAAAGGTGCTGCAGTTGACGCAGCCTGCACTCGAGACACCGATCGACGGCTTGGCGTTGATCGACCGACTCATGGCACCGACGCGCATCTACGTCAAACCCCTGTTGCAGCTAATTTCCGAGGTTCCCGTCCATGGCCTCGCGCACATCACCGGCGGCGGCCTGGTCGACAACATTCCACGGGTGTTGCCGGACGGACTGGAGGTCGTGCTCGAGCGCAAAGCGTGGCAAGTGCCCGCGATTTTCGAATGGTTGCAGCGTAACGGCAACATCAGCGATGCGGAAATGGCGCGCGTGTTCAATTGCGGCATCGGGATGACCGTGCACGTCGCGGCCGCCGACGCAACGCGCGCGCTGGGCGCGCTTGCGGCAGCCGGCCAGGACGCCTGCATCATCGGTGAGGTGCGCAGCGGCACCCGGGGTGTCGTGATCGCGTGAGCGCCCTGCCGTCGCGGCGCCCTGTCGTCGTATTGATTTCAGGACGCGGCAGCAACATGCGCATCCTCGGCGAGCGGGCGCGCACCCAAGACAATCCCTACGTCGTGGCCGGCGTTTTCTCCGACAAGGCTGAGGCGCCAGGACTCGCGCTTGCACGCGATTTGCAGATTCCCGCGAAGGCGCTGACGGCCGAGGGTTTCGCCGATCGCGAGGCCTATGACCTGGTGCTCGCGGCGGAAGTCGCGGCCCGCGATCCGGCGCTCGTGGTGCTGGCAGGTTTCATGCGCATTCTGTCGCCTGCCTTCATCGCCAGATTCCCCGGACGCATCCTCAACATCCATCCGTCGCTGCTGCCGAAGTATCCTGGCCTGCACACGCATCGCCGGGTGCTCGCGGCGCGTGAGCGCGAGCACGGGGCCACGGTGCATTTCGTGACCGAGGAACTCGATGCCGGGCCATTGATTCTGCAAGCTCGCGTCGCGGTAACGGACGACGACGATGAGGCGAGTCTCGCGGCGCGCGTCCAGGCTCGGGAGCATGAGATCTACCCACTCGCGGTGCGATGGTTCTGCGAGGGTCGGCTCGAGCATCGCGACGGGCGCGCCTGGCTCGACGGGGCGCCGCTCGAGGAGCCCGTGCAACTCGCCGCGACCACGAATCATTCGACCACGAATCATTGAAGGGTCCCGATGATCATTTCTCCTCGCGCGATCCTCCTGGGTCTCTTCTGTCTGCTCGCCGCCGCGCAGCCCGCGGCGCCGGCCCCCGTCTCGGGACCGGCGCCGTTCTCCGCTCATTACGAGGCCTACTGGAAGAGCATCGCGGTCGGCACGAGCGATCTGAGGCTCGAGCGGGATACGGCAGCGGACGATTATGTCTACACGTGGACGATCACCGCGCGCGGCATCTTTCGCATCCTCTACAGCAAGCCCGTAACGCAGAAAAGTTGGCTGCAATTGGCGGACCAGCACGTGCGGCCGCTCAAGTATCACGGCGACGACGGCTCGGCGGCAGTCGACCTAGACTTCGACTGGGAGAAACACCAAGCGCACGGAACCTCGGAGGGCAAACCGGTGGACCTCGTGCTGCAAGACGGAACGCAGGATGTGATGTCGATCCAGATCGAGATCATGCTGGCGCTGCGCCGGGGCGATCTGCCCCGTAGTTTCCAGATCATCGACAAGGACGAGGTGAAGGAATTCAACTACACGCGCGAGGATCCGGCACGCCTGCGCACGCCGCTCGGCGAGCTGGACACCATCGTCGTCGCGAGTCAACGCACCGGCAACAATCGCATCCTGCGCATGTGGTTCGCACCGGCGCTCGGCTACGTGCCGGTGCAGGCTGAGCGCACGCGTGACGGCAGGCTGGAGTTTGCGATGCGGATCAAGTCGATGCAGCGTTAGCGGCGGCGCGAGCCCGCGCGCCTAGGCCTTCGGCAGCGTCACCCCGCGTTGCCCCTGATATTTACCACCGCGATCACGGTATGAGGTTTCGCAGATCTCGTCGGATTCGAAGAACAGCATCTGCGCAACGCCCTCGTCAGCATAGATCTTCGCCGGCAGGGGCGTGGTATTCGAGAATTCCAGCGTCACGTGACCCTCCCACTCGGGTTCGAGCGGGGTCACGTTGACGATGATGCCGCAGCGCGCATAGGTCGATTTGCCAAGACAGACCGTGAGGACACTGCGCGGGATGCGGAAGAATTCGACCGTGCTCGCGAGCGCGAACGAGTTCGGCGGGATGATGCAGACCGGACCCTTGAAGTCCACGAAGGATTTCTCGTCGAAGTTCTTCGGGTCGACGATCGTCGAATTGATGTTCGTGAAGATCTTGAATTCGTCGGCGCAGCGCACGTCGTAGCCGTAGCTGGAAGTACCGTACGATACGATCTTCTGGCCGGCGGCGACGCGTACCTGTTGTGGTGAGAAAGGCGCGATCATGCCGTGTTCGGCCGCCATGCGCCGAATCCAGCGGTCACTCTTGATGCTCATTAGGTTGACTCGACGGTTATTTTGGGAAAAGCGCGGCTGTAATCCTTGTTCAGCGTGGCGAGCCGCGCCGCAGTCCGACGCGCCATGACGAAATAGGCGGCCGCCCGAGGACTGTCGGGTTCGCTGACGACGGTCGGCACTCCGCCGTCCGCATCCTCGCGGATGCGGATGTCGAGCGGCAGCTCGCCGAGCAGTTGCACGCCGTTTTGTTCCGCCAGCGCCAAGCCGCCGCCGCTGCCGAACAGATGCTCCACGTGGCCGCACTCTCTGCACACGTGCACGCTCATGTTTTCCACGATGCCGAGCACCCGTACCTCGACCTTCTCAAACATTTTTAGCCCCTTGCGCGCATCGAGCAAGGCGATGTCCTGGGGCGTCGTGACGATCAGCGCACCGCTGACCGGCACGCGCTGGGCGAGGGTCAGCTGGATGTCGCCGGTTCCCGGTGGCATGTCGATGACCAGATAGTCGAGCTCGCCCCAATCGGTATCGCCCAACAGCTGGGTCAGGGCCTGGGTTACCATGGGGCCGCGCCAGACCATCGGTTGCTCGGGATCGATCATGAAGCCGATCGACATGACGGCCACGCCATGCGCACGCAACGGGGTCAGCAGTTTTCCGTCCGGGCTGGTAGGCTTCTGTCCCGCCAAGCCCATCATGAGCGGCTGACTGGGCCCGTAAATGTCGGCGTCCAGCAAGCCGACGCGAGCACCCTGATGGGCCCAGGCGAGGGCGAGATTGGCGGCCGTGGTCGACTTGCCCACGCCACCTTTGCCGGAGGCAACCGCTACGATATTCTTGACGCGTGCAAGCGGCTTCAGGGTCTTTTGGACAGCATGGACGGTGATTTTGGAGCTGAGCGAGAGCCGCAAGGGGTACCCGCAGAGCGCAGATGCGAGATGCGTCTGCAAAGCGGACGCCAGTTCCGGGGCATAATCGGCACAGGGAAAACCGAATTCGAGCGACACGGCCATTGCGCCTGCGGTGAGTGCAACGTCCAGGACTGCCTTTGCGTCGCCCAAGCTAATCCCAAGATAGGGATCGACATAGGCACTTAAGGACGCGCGTGTTAGAGACTCCGCGGCAGCACTTGGATTCATGGCGGTGAGATTGTACCGCAGCGGCCCGACGGGCGCGTGCGGTGTGGCATAATTGCGACGTGCAACGTCAGGGCACTGAATGAGTTTTTTTTCCAACTACCGTGCCGACCGGCTGATTGCGGAAATCAAATCCAGCGGCAATCCTGCGGGTCCCGAGGCGCAAAAGGCCCTTGCCAAGCTCGTCAGCCTCGGCCCCAACGTTATCGAACCTTTGATCGGGGCGCTGAACAACGCCGACAAGCGCGAGACGCTGGCCTACGTCGAGGCCTTGTCCCAACTGGTCGACATCAAGACGCTGCCGCTCGTGCTCAAAATCATGGGCGAATCCAACGGTCGTGCGGTCGCCGGCATCGCCTGGGCGCTGTCCTCGAGCCGCAGCTACCCCGCGGGCGCCCTGCTCGACGCCCTCGCCAAGCCCGGCTTGCCGAAACAGGCCATCTTGGACGTGATCTCGGCGCAAAAGTCTCGTTTCACGGTGCGCGAGTTGCTCAATGCCGCCTACACCCAGGAGGCCAACGAACGGACGGGATTATTCAAGATCATCGGCGAGATCGCCGACGAATCCTCGATCGACGATCTGATCACCCGCATCGAGGGCAAGGATGCGGTTGCGCGCATGCACATCATCAACACGCTGGGGCGTTTCAACACCCCGAAGGTGCTCGAGGCGGTCCAGAAACAGCTCAAGGACAACAATAAGTTCATCCGTTCGGCGGCGCTCTCGGCGCTCGCCCGCATGGACGGGAACTTCGACATCGCGGCGCTCTGCAATATGCTGCGCGACCCCGAAATCGAGGTGCAGAACAAGGCCGTCGACGTGGTCGTACGGGCCAATCATCCGGACACGGTCCGCTACCTCGTCGAGGTCCTCAAGGACGAAAACGAATATGCACGCCGCGCGGCGGTCGAGGTCCTCAACGCGGTCGGCACCGCGAAGTCGGTCAAGTTCCTGCTCGAGGTGATTGCCGACACCGATTGGTGGGTGCGGACGCGTGCCGCCGACGCGCTCGGCAAGATCGGCGGTCCGCGCGTCGTCGAGGCAGTGCTCGAACTCATCAGGGACGAGAACCAGGACATCCGCCGTGCGGCCATCGAGATCCTGAACCAAACCAAGGACGAGCGGGCGGTGGCGCAGCTGATCGAAGCCACCAAGGATCGCGATTGGTGGGTGAGCGAACGCGCCGTCGACGCACTCGCCGAGATCGGCAGCACCAAGGCCCTGCCGCGGCTCGTCGAGATGCTCAGTGCGACCGAGGGCAAGGCTCTGCCGACGGTCGTCCGCGCCCTGTCGCGCCTGGGCGACCAGAAAATAGTGCCGAATCTGCTGCCGCTGCTGCAGCGTCCGGAGAACGAGATCAAGATCGAAGTCATCGGCGCGCTCGCGAAGCTCGCCGATGAGAAGCGCGCCAACACCGTGCGCGTGCAGCTGCAGACGCTCGGCAACACCAGCGAGGCTGCGGTGGCCAACGCCGCCGACCGCGCGCTGCAGGAACTGGAGAACCGCTTCTCGACGCAGCAGATCGCCGCCAATCAGCGCGCGGCGAAAATGCAGGCGACTGGCAAGACCTTGCTCATCGATAATCAGGAAATTTCGAGCATCGTCCGGCTACAGGAAGCGCAGAACAACAAACTCGACATCGCGACGCTCGTGCCCGGCGAAGTCATCGAAGGTCGCTACAAGTTCATCGAAAAGATCGGCAAAGGCGCATTCGGCACGGTGTTACTCATGGAGGACACGATCGTCGAGGAGCGCCTGATCCTGAAATTCCTGAACGCGAACGTCTCGACCGACGAGGAGATGATGAAGCGTTTCGTGCACGAACTGCGCTACAGCCGCAAAATCACGCACAAGAACGTCATCCGGATCTATGACTTCCTTTACATGCGCGGCCTCTATGCGATCTCGATGGAATACTTCCCGTCGCATACCCTCGGCGGCGAGATCGTTGGCGAAAAGCCCGTGGAGCTCAAGCGCGCGGTCAAGTTCGGCATCGACATCGCCACGGGCATGGCCGTGGCACACCAGGCCGGCATCGTGCACCGTGACTTGAAGCCCGCCAACGTGCTGATCAACAACGAAGGGCTGCTGAAGATCGTGGACTTCGGCGTTGCCGCCGCCCAGAGCCAGGGCGACACGCAACTGACCAAGACGGGTTACGTGATCGGCTCGCCGAAGTACATGGCGCCCGAGCAGATCCTCGGCAAGAAGGTCGACGAACGAGCCGACATCTACAGCCTGGGCGTGATCCTGTACGAGTTGTTCTGCGGCGTGCCGCCCTACTCTCGCGGCGACCATATGTCCGTGATGTATCAGCACGTCCAGGGCAAGGCGCGGCCGCCCATCGAGATCAACAAGGAGCTGCCGCGCGAGTTGAACGACCTGGTCGTCAAGAGCATGTCGCTCGACAAGGCGAAGCGCGCCCAGAGCATGGATGAGTTGCGGCTGTCGCTGGAGCGATTTCTCTAAAACGACCGGCTGAGCCCTCAACTGCGCACCGCGCCCGAGGTTGCGGTGACGCAGCTCACGTTTATTGCGGCCCGGGATGTGAAAAACTCGAAAATCCAACCGCTTGCATGTAGCCTAGATCGATATGGCCAGAATCGACGCGTTCCTCAAGCTCGGGATGGCGCAAGGGTGCTCGGATCTGCACCTCGCCGTCGGCGTCCCGCCGATGCTGCGCATGCATGGCGATCTAGTACCCATCAAGTTCCGCGAACTCGGCGAGTCCGAATTGGACGGCTACATCACCGAAGTGCTGACCCAGTCCCAGGTTGCGACGCTGCGCTCGGGACATGATCTGGATTTCGCCTACGTCTCTAGCGACGGTGGGCGCTTTCGCGCCAACGTCTTCCGCAAGGAGACCGGCGTCGGCGCCGTGTTCCGGACGATTCCCACCAAGATGCCGAGCATCGACCAGCTGAACCTGCCTCCCATCGTACGCAAGCTCTGCGACTATCATCAGGGCATGATCCTGGTCACCGGGGCAACCGGCACCGGCAAGTCGACGACGCTCGCCGCGATGATCGATCACCTGAACTCCACCCGCGCACTCAATATCATCAGCCTCGAAGATCCGATCGAGTTCGTCCACCGCAGCAAGACGAGCCAGGTCATCCAACGGGAGCTCGGCACCCACCTGCCGACTTTCGCCGAGGGCGTGCGGGCCGCGATGCGTGAAGACCCTGATGTGATTCTGGTCGGCGAAATGCGCGATGCCGAGACGATCTCAATGGCGATGACGGCCGCCGAAACCGGACACCTGGTGCTCGGCACCCTGCACACGAACAGCGCCACCAAGACCATCGACCGGATCATCGATGCCATGCCGGCCGAGGAGCGCGAACAGACCAAGGCGTTTCTCTCGCAGAGCCTGATCGCCGTGATCACGCAGGTCCTGGTCAAGAGCCCGGACCAGCGCGCTCGCCGAGCGATTTGCGAGGTGCTGGTCGTGACCAAAGCCATCTCCAAATTGATCATGACCGATCAGTCGCACCAGATCCCGAGCCAACTGCAGATGGGCAAGGAGTACGGCATGCAACTGCTCGATCAGGCGCTGCTGTCCGCGGTGACCGCCAAGGAGGTCGATCCGGACGACGCCTACGCGTACGCATCCGACAAGAAGATGTTTCAGCGCTTCACGACGGATCTCAGCGGCATGCCGACCGCGGAAGCAACCGGGACCTGAGCGCGAGTCCCGAACCGTGGCTGCAATCGACCAGTATTTGCATCAATTGCTCGAGCGCAAAGGCTCGGATCTGCACTTTCTCGCCGGCGACCCGGCACGCATCCGCCTGTACGGCGAACTCACGCCCCTCGGCGCCGAACCGCTGAGTGCCGAGATGGTGAAGGCGACGCTCTATGAGATCATGCCGAAACTCGCCCTCGACCGCTTCGAGGAGAAGGACGGTACCGACTTCGCCTACTCGATCCCGGAGGTGGCGCGCTTTCGCTGCAACGTCATGCGGCAATTGAACGGCATGGGTGCGGTCTTCCGCGCGATACCCTCGCGGGCGCGCACTGCCGAGGAGTTGAGCCTGCCGCAGGCGGTGCGGCAGCTCTCGCGCGCGAGCAACGGGCTGATCCTGGTGACGGGCAAGACCGGATCGGGGAAATCGACGACGCTCGCAGCGCTGATCGACGACATCAATTCTCGCGAGAAGGGCCACATCCTGACGATCGAGGACCCGATCGAATTCGTCCACAAACGCAAGAGTTGCCTGATCAGTCAGCGTGAGATCGGCGTGCATGCTCCGTCCTTCTCGGCCGCGCTGCATTCGGCCTTGCGCGAGGACCCGGACGTGATCCTGGTCGGCGAGCTGCGCGACCTCGAGACGATGAGCATTGCCGTGACCGCCGCCGAGACCGGCATCCTCGTCATGGGCACGCTGCACACCAATGGCGCGGCCGCGACCGTCGATCGCATGGTGAACGCATTTCCGTCAGACAAGCAGCCGCACGTCCGCACGATGCTCTCGACGAGCCTGCGCGGCGTGGTCTCCCAGCAACTCGTGCCGCGCGCCGACAAACAAGGCCGCGTCGCGGCGCTCGAGATTCTCATCAACACGCCCGCGGTTTCCAACCTGATCCGGCAGGGCAAGATGGATCAGCTCGAGAACGCGATGATGACCGGTGCCTCACTCGGGATGCGCACGATGGACACCGCGATCCAGCAATTGCTCGATCAGCGCATCATCAGCGGCAAGGAGGCCTACAAGAAGGCCATCCACAAGTCCCGCTTCGAACAATACAAAGAAGCGTCCTAGCGCGCCGCGACCACGAAAACGGTGGCATAATTTGCGGTCATGACCACGCCCCGCCGCATTCTCGTCACCAGCGCGCTCCTCTACGCGAATGGACCGCTGCACCTCGGACACATTCTCGAATCCGTTCAGACCGACATCTGGGTGCGCTTCCAGAAACTGAGCGGCAACGAGTGCTGGTACGTCGGCGGCGACGATACGCACGGCACACCGATCATGCTGAAGGCGCAGAGCGAGGGCGTTTCGCCCGAACAGTTGATCACCGCGGTCAATCTCGAGCACAAGCGGGACCTCGCCGACATGCTCATCGACGTAGACAATTACGGCTCGACGCATGATCCGGAGAACGAGACGATCTGCGATGCGTTGTATCTGCGCCTGCGCGAGGCAGGCCACATCGCGCGGCGCACGATCCGCCAAGCCTACGATGCACAGGCGAACATGTTCCTGCCGGATCGCTACGTCAAAGGTACCTGCCCGAATTGCGCGAGCCCGGACCAATATGGCGACTCCTGCGAAGTCTGCGGCGCGACCTATTCGCCCGCCGACCTCAAGAATCCGATCTCGGTGGTCAGCGGAACGACTCCCGTCGAACGCGAGTCGGAGCACTACTTCTTCCGGCTGAGCGAATTCGAGGACGAGCTCAAGCGCTGGGTCACGAGCGGAGCGGTGCGCAGCAACGTCGTGCACAAACTCGAGGAGTGGTTCTCGCAGGGCCTCAAAGATTGGGACATCTCGCGCGACGCGCCCTATTTCGGCTTCGAGATCCCGGACGCGCCGGGGAAGTTTTTCTACGTCTGGTTCGACGCGCCGATCGGGTATCTGGCGAGCTTCACGCAGCTTTGCGCGCGTATCGGACTGCGCTTCGATGATTTCTTCAAGCCCGACTCCAGCGCTGAGCTGCACCATTTCATCGGCAAGGACATCCTGTATTTTCACACCTTGTTCTGGCCCGCCGTGCTGCAGGGCGCGGGCATGCGCCGACCGACGGGCGTGCACGCGCACGGCTTCGTGACGATCAACGGCCAAAAAATGTCCAAGTCGCGCGGCACGTTCGTCACCGCCCGGCGTTACCTCGACAGCTTCCCGCCTGAGTACCTGCGCTACTACTACGCCGCCAAGCTCGCGCCCGGGATCGACGATCTCGACTTGAATCTCGAGGAGTTCGCCACGCGATTGAACTCCGACATCGTCGGCAAGCTGGTGAATATCGCGAGTCGTTGTGCGGGCTTCATCAGCCGCAATGCCGGTGGCAGATTGAGCGCGCAGCTGCCGGACCTCGAGCTGTATGCCGCCTACGCCGACGCGAGGGAGCCGATCGCGGCCGCCTACGAGGCGCGCGACTACGCAACGGCGATTCGCGACATCATGGCGCTCGCCGATCGGGCCAACCAGTACATCGACCAGCAGAAGCCCTGGACGCTGGTCAAACAACCCAACCAAGCCGATGCGGTCCGCGGAATTTGCACCCAAGGACTGAATTTATTCCGCGCGCTGATGATCTATCTGAAACCGGTGCTGCCGGCGATGGCCGGGAAAGCGGAGGAATTCTTCGCTGAATCCGCGTGGCGCTGGGACGATGCGGCGCGCCCGCGATTGGACGCGGTGATCAGGCCTTATGAAGCGCTCGCGCTGCGCCTCGATCCGAAGGCCGTTGCCGCGCTTATCGAACCCGTCGTCGACACGACCCCGCCGTCCGCGCCGCCCGCGCCGCCCGCGCCGTCCGCGCCGTCCGGCATGGCGGGACCGATTTCGATCGAGGACTTCGCGCGCTTGGACCTGCGTGTGGCGAAAATCCTCACGGCGGATTTCGTCGCAGGATCGGACAAGCTCTTGAAGCTGCGCGTGGATCTCGGCGAGCACGGCGAACGGGAAATTTTCTCGGGGATACGCGGCGCCTATGATCCGGCGAATCTCGTCGGGCGTCTCACGGTGGTCGTGGCGAACCTCGAACCGCGCAAGATGCGTTTCGGGATTTCCGCCGGCATGGTGCTCGCCGCCGGCGCGGGCGGCAAGGATATCTTTCTGCTGACGCCGGATTCGGGAGCGGGTCCCGGCATGCGCATCAAATGACATGACCACGCCCGCGTCGCCGGTGAGTGCGTCGCAAATCGACGCGCTGTTGCCGCAGACCCAATGCACGCGTTGCGGCTACGCCGGCTGTCGCCCCTATGCCGTCGCCATCGCGGCGGGTGAAGCCGAGATCAATCAATGCCCGCCAGGCGGAGCGGCGACGATCGCCGCGCTCGCGGAATTGCTCGCCCGGCCACCGCTTGCGCTGAACCCGGAGAACGGCCGCGAGGCGCCCCCGACCGTCGCCTGGATCGACGCGGAACGTTGTATCGGCTGTGCCAAGTGCCTCGCGCCCTGCCCCGTCGATGCAATCGTCGGTGCGCCGAAGTTCCTGCACACCGTGCTGGGGGATCGCTGCACGGGCTGTGAGCTGTGCGTCGCGCCCTGTCCCGTGGACTGCATCGAGATGCGACCCGCGCCCTCGCCGAGGCCGCAAGCGGCGGACGATAATCGGCGCCGCTACGAGGCACACACTGCGCGCCTCGCGCGGCGCGCGGACGCGCGGCGCCGCGAGATCGCGACACTCAAGGCCGAGCTGTCGCGCAGCGCCGGACGGCCGGTTTGAATCCGGCCAAGCGGCGGGAGATCTTCGTGCGACTGCGCGAATTGAATCCGGCGCCGCAGACCGAACTGCGTTACACGACCCCTTTCGAGTTGTTGATTGCCGTGATCCTGTCGGCACAAGCCACCGACAAGAGCGTCAACAAAGCGACATCGAGCCTGTTTCGCGCCGCCAATACGCCGGCAGCGATCCTCGCGCTCGGAGTCGCCGGCTTGTCGCCCTACATCCAGTCGATCGGGCTCTACAACAGCAAGGCGAAGAACATCATCGCCACCTGCCGCCTGCTGCTCGAGGAACATGCGGGCGAGGTGCCGCGTCTGCGCGAGGCCCTGGAGCGCTTGCCGGGCGTTGGCCGCAAGACCGCCAACGTGATCCTGAACACCGCATTCGGAGAAGCGACGATCGCCGTCGACACGCACATTTTCCGTGTCGCGAATCGCACCGGACTGGCTCCGGGGAAGACGGTGAGGGCCGTAGAGGACAAACTACTCAAGCTGGTACCGGCGGAGTTCGCGCGCGACGCGCATCACTGGTTGATCCTGCACGGCCGCTACGTTTGCAAAGCACGCAAACCCGAGTGCCCGAACTGCGTGATCGCCGATCTATGCGACTATCGCCCGAAGAACCTGGCGCGGGGGCCATGAGCGTGTTTGGCGGCAACACCAAGGAAGAACTGCGACTCGCCTATGCGGACGCCTGGCGGCGGCATAGCACCGGGCTGCCGCTCACGTCGGTCGCAGCGCAGATCGCCGACGTGATTCTGCTGCACCCGGAATACCATGCGCTGGTCGCCGACCCGGAGCGCACAGTCGCTTACACGGCGGGTACCGACGGCGCAACGGAGAATCCTTTTTTACATATGGGGCTGCACCTGGCGGTTCGCGACCAGATCGCGACGGATCGGCCGGCCGGAATCCGCGAGCTGCATCGCGCGCTGCAGACCGACGTCGGTGAATCCCATGAGGCTGAGCATGTCCTCATGCAGGCGCTCGCAGAAGTCCTCTGGGAGGCGCAACGCCGCAACCAGCCACCGGACGAGCGGGAGTATTTCGAGCTTGCCAGGCGCGCGCTGGCGCGGTCCTCGGGCGCAGGTTAAGCAAGCTTCATGCGTCGCCCATCGGCGCGCTGCAATCGAGCAGCTATGCTTCTACGCTGCAATCGACGCTGCTCGTGGAGTTTGGCATGCGCTTCAGTTTGGCCGTAGTCGCCTTGTCCGTCTGTCTCTGGCCGCTCACGGGATTGCATGCCGGCGACACGGCGGTACCGCATCCCGTCACCGCTCCGGCGACGCCGCCGCCCGCCCCGATCGGCGACTCCGCCGATGCGGTTCGACATGCCAAACGGACAGGCTGTATCAAAGAGGCCAGGGCGAAGAAATTGATCGGCGCGCAGAAGAGCCAATACATTCGAGAGTGCCTCGCAGCGCCCTAGTCGGGCAGCCTAGTCCAAGGCCTCCGGAACGATCTGGATATTTTTTTCGCCCGCGGCCTTCTTCGCCCAGTACTTTGTAACCCAGGACTCGAAACTCTTGCCGGCGGCCGTGTCTTTGCCGGTGAATTCCATCGAGCGCACATCGGCGTAGGCAATCTTGATCTTGGCGCGATCGGCAATGGGAATGATGCGCACGTAGGATTCACGCAGGCTGGAGCCCGCGTGCCGATCGAAGACGTAGCCCTCGATTTTCCGGCCGTCGTGCAAGTTCAGAGTGATATTGCCGCGATAATCGAAGGCTTTATCGAGGGCGGCGCGCAGCAGACTCTCATCGGCGACATCGGGCACCCAGCCATGGAGGTCCTCATGCTCCTGACCTGCGGCGACTTCGCTCGCATCCGTGACCGTTTCAACCGGCATCGGAAACCTCTTGGGTCCGAGCGGAGTCGCGGCGGCCCTTGATCGCGGCGAGCGGCACGCTGACCGCGGGCGCCGCATGGGCGGCCGGCTCCCACTCTTCCAGCAACTCTTGCGCGACCGGATCCGGATAGCGGTCGAAGAAGATCGCCTTCGCCGTTTGCGCCAAGCCTTTGAGCGAGCCGAACGTGTAATTCACGCCGCTCGCTTCGTAGCCGGAATGGACCATACAGTTCGCGCATTTCGGATTGCCGCTCTCTGTCCCGTAGTTCGACCATTCCACGCTTTCCATCAATTCCGCGAAACTATCCGCGTAGCCGTCCTGCAGCAAATAACACGGCTTCTGCCAACCGAACACGCTGAACGTCGGCATGCCCCACGGAGTGCAGGTCAATTCCTTCTTACCCATGAGAAATTCCATGAACATCGGCGAGGCGTTGAAGCGCCACGACTTCTTGCGGTTCGAGAGGATCGCGCGAAACAGGCGCTTCGCGCGCGCCCGGCCGAGGAAATGTTTCTGGTCCGGCGCCTTGTCGTAGGTATAGCCTGGCGAGACCATCATGCTCTCGACGCCGGCGACCATCATTTCGTCGAAGTGCGCGCGGACGCTGTTCGGATCGGCGCCGTCGAACAGCGTCGTGTTGGTCGTCACCCGGAAACCGGCCGCGACGGCGGCGCGCACGCCCTCCATCGCGATGTCATAACCGCCCTCGCGGCACACCGCGAAATCATGATGCTCGCGCTGACCGTCGACGTGGACGGAGAAGGACAGGTACTTGCTCGGCGTGAACAGATGCAGTTGCTCCTTGAGCAGCAGCGCATTCGTGCACATGTAGACATATTTTTTGCGCGCGACCAGGCCGGCAACGATCGCGGGCATGTCAGGGTGCAGCAGCGGCTCGCCGCCCGGAATCGCGACCATGGGTGTGCCGCATTCCTCGACCGCGCGGAAACACTCCTCCGGCGTCAGTTGAGACTTCAGTATGTGCGCCGGGTACTGGATTTTCCCGCATCCGGCGCAGGCGAGATTGCAGCGGAACAGCGGTTCCAGCATGAGCACTAGGGGATACCGCTTACGTCCGCGTAACTTCTGCTTCAAGACGTAGGTGGCGACGGTCCAAGCTTGTGAAATGGGTACTGCCATGATGAACCGAATGATAGCAGCGCCCGGGCCCGCGCGGTTGCTGCGCTGCGAACCGGCCACCCATCGGCCAGCGCGCGTCGCAGCCGGGTCAGCGTTTGGGCAAGTACAGGTCCGTCAAGGTGCCCTCGAAGGCCTCCGCTGCCATGCCCACGGTCTCCGACAAGGTCGGATGCGCATGCACCGTGAGGCCGATATCCGCCGCGTCCGCGCCCATCTCGATCGCCAGGCCGACCTCCGCGATCAAATCGCCGGCATTCGTCCCGACGATGCCGGCGCCGATGACCCGATGCGTCGTTTTGTCGAACAAGATCTTGGTAAAGCCCTCATCGCGATTGATCGCGAGCGAGCGACCGCTGGCCGCCCAGGGGAATACCCCTTTACCGAAATCCAGCCCCTGAGATTTCGCCTCGGTCTCGCTGATACCGACCCAGGCGATCTCGGGATCGGTATACGCCACCGACGGAATGCACCGGGCATCGAAAGACGCTTTGAGGCCCGCGGCGACCTCGGCGGCGACCTTGGCTTCGTGCGTCGCCTTGTGCGCGAGCATGGGCGCACCGGCAATGTCGCCGATCGCGAAGATATGCGGCACGTTGCTGCGCTGTTGCTTGTCGACGGCAATGATGCCGCGTGCATCGACCGCGACGCCCGCGGCCGTAGCTTCGATCACGTGGCCGTTGGCCCGTCGCCCGACCGATACGAGGACGCGATCGAAATCCTCGGGCGGGGGAGCATCCGGCCCTTCGAATGTCGCGCGCAGGCCGCCCGCGTGCGCCTCGAGTTTCGCAACCTTGGTCTTCAGCAAAATTCGCTCGTAGCGCTTCTCGAGCCGCTTCTGCAGGGGTCTGACGAGGTCGCGATCGGTGCCGGGCATGAGGCCGTCGCTCAACTCGACGACCGTGACGCGCACGCCCAAGGCGTCGTAAACACAGGCCATTTCGAGACCGATGATGCCGCCGCCGATGACCAGCAGGCGCCGGCAATCGGCGGGCAATTCCAAGGCGCCGGTCGAATCGATGACCCGCGGATCATCGGGCATGCCGGGCAGCCGCACGGACTCCGAACCGGCCGCAATGATGCATTGTTTGAAGTCGACGCGGCGCGTCCCCTCGGCGCCGCGCACCTCGAGCGTATGTGGCCCCACGAAGCGGGCGTCCCCGTGCACGACGTCGACTTTGCGCTGCTTCGCGAGCGCCGTCAGACCCCCGGTCAGCCGACCGACCACCCGATTTTTCCAAGCCCGCAATTTGACGTAATCGATTGCCGGTGGCGGGAAACTGATGCCGCAGTCGGTCATCTCCCGGGCCTCTTCGATGACCTTGGCGGCATGCAGCAGCGCCTTCGAAGGGATGCAGCCGACGTTCAAGCAGACGCCGCCGAGCATCGGCCAACGCTCGATCAAGGTGACTTTGAGACCGAGATCGGCCGCGCGGAACGCGGCCGTGTAACCGCCGGGTCCGGCACCGAGCACGACGAGTTCGAGGGCGCCGGGGGGCGCGGCATCGCTCGTGGTGGTCGCGGCCGCGAGCGCAGCC
>Ga0209208_10000343_pt1 | contig 57900 bp, 40 predicted proteins | sample S1TSphfallax_3_FD_187694 | JGI IMG/M metagenome (GOLD analysis project Ga0209208, IMG submission 187694) | Host-associated microbial communities from peat moss isolated from Minnesota, USA - S1T2_Fd - Sphagnum fallax MG (SPAdes) (version 2) | ecosystem: Host-associated > Plants > Peat moss >... | reverse complement strand
AAGTCCTGAAAACCAAGTCCTGAAAACCATATCCTAAAATTTCCCAGGCCCCAAAGTTGAGATCCCAAGTCCTGAAAACCATATCCTAAAATTTCCCAGGTCTTTTTGCCTGGCCGCCCTGCCCTGCCCTGCCTGCCCCTGCCCTGTCATCCTCCTCTTCCATCTAGGGACCTCGATTTCAAGACCTGGTCCTGTCCGTCCGTCGAGGTCTTGAAACCAAGATCGACACTTGGACGGACGGACAGACGGACAGACACACTGTTGTAATTATATAAGAGATATATACCAATGTTGGGCAAGTGTTTCATCCCATGAAAAATATTCAACAATTTTAAAATTAAGGATGTGGGTATATAACCCAAGAAATTAAAAAAATAAAAATTCAACCCCTATTTAGACCTTAGAAACTAAAAATCACATTACTTGATTTTGCTTCTAGGCTTGGGAACTACTATATCAAATGTTGATAACCTCATTCATATTGATGGCAAAAGTCCCTTAGGTTATCAACCAAAAACTTGTCCAAACACTCGATAGTACCATTGCCAATTTTGTCAAATGTGTTAAGGTTTTTCAAATGCATTACTTTGCTTTCATCATAATAAAAAAATATGGAGATTGTCATATCATTTCCTTGTACTTTATTGTGAATGTGACCTTGTAGGTGGAAAAAAGCTTTTAATGCCACATTGGAATGGGGGTTTATTATTGTTGTGGGGTGTACGAATGTAGGACATTAATGGTTGATCAATCTTGTAAGTGTTTACGATTCTAAAAGTTGCAAATGACAATGAAGAATGAAAGTACTTGCACTTATCTTTTCAACATTTGGTGTTTTTTTTTGTTTCTAGTAAGTTGTGTGTGTGTGTGTTGTTCTTTTTCCAACTTTCACAATTTCAATTGTTGTTAGTAATCATCATTCAAATTGGGTGATTTGCATAAGTTTCAAGTTTTGATATCTTGGGGTTGCCATTTTTGCATTGTCGACATCATTTTAGTTTTGTTTGAAAGAAACAAAAAGATAAGTGCAATGTAACAACTCAAGGACCAAGGGACAAATTGTGTATTTTTTTAATTTCATGGTTTGGGTATCAAGGTGGTGATTGTTTTGCACTTAATCAATATCACTTCAACTTTTGCTTGAAAGTGCTTTCCCTTGAAAGAAAAATGGAAAGTGGAGAAACAATTTCCTCCCATGGATTTTGAGAATGATTATCCAAGGATTAGTCGTGGTTTATAATCACCTTGCACTTCACATCTTTAGGCACCAATCTTGATTAGTGAATTTTTTTCCAACAATTTTTTTCATTTTTTGAACCAAAAATTGGGAAATACTATATCAAAAAAATTGGACTAAAAATAATCTTAATAGGTCATTAACATGATGCCATTCTAATTTCATAAACATCATAATTTCCATGACATAATATTTTTCACTAATATTAATAATATTGGGGTCGTGGTGGTTCATAGTACTAAATTATGGAAATTATTAAATTTGTCTTGCAAAAAATTTTGAGCTTTGAATCCACAAGTTGTGAGATGAAGTGATGCAAACATTAATATCATCATATTAAAGTTGGTGAATTGGTTGTTAGGGAACCCATAACTTGCATCATGAAAAAAACTTTCTCATGTAAAAAAAAACCTTGCAACTTTCTCATTGTAAGAAAAATGTGATTGATGGTGATCACTAAAATTGTTTACCTATATGTTTAAGGAATATGCAATTGCTTTTGTTGTATTGTAGAAATTTTTATGTTGCCAACATATATTTACCAATGTTGACTATGTATTTGAATTTTGAAATAATTGTCAAATTTAGTTTTATTTTATTTTGAAATCAAAGAACTACTATATCTAATTATTTAAAACCTAAAAGAAGAAAAAACATTTATTATAAAAAAAAAGGATGGGAACCCATCCGCAAGAAGTACAAGGCAAATAAAAGCATGGGAATACATGCCATGAAACAATTAGGACACCATTAATACACCAATAAAATAATAGACCGTAAACTAACAAGGTGTCATTTGCCACACATTGGCTAATGATGAAATTGTATTGGTTGCAATGTGTGGAAGAGATGAATAATGTTTCCAATTGTGGCAACATGCTAAAAAAATTACAATGGCCTACACACATTAGAAGGCTATGAACGCATGTTGTCGATAATAAAAAATAAGGATTTTCAGAATTAAAAAGGACCATTGATGACAAGTTATAGTGGTTTAAACGTAAGAAGTTATAAAACAATCAAAATGATAATTAAAATCACCTCAAAAATTTATTGCAAAAGTAATGAAATCATATCCTAATGTTTTGTATGAGCGTGTTTTTTTTTTATTGGTTATTATCATTGCACGTGTTGTTGTGGATGATGCATATTGTACCATATTTGGGTTTGTCAAATCATTTATGACAATGTTTATTAAGGTTTGAAAGCCATATTTGGTGATAAGAATATTGACTTGCAGTTGAATGTGGTGAGGGAAAAGGCGGAAAACCTCTTTGTGTACTTGTGTTCCATTCTCCAAAGTAATAGTTGCAACAATATTTGGAATAATATTGTGGGATGCAATGCATTTACTCTTGTAGGGGCACTAAAACAAATGGATACCAAAATCATTGATGGTATGTTCACATTGATAACATGAAAGATGTGCAATTGTAAGATGTGGTAAACTAAGGTGAATTTATAATGTCGTAAGGAAATGAGTTGAAGACAAACAAAATGCAAGTATGGTAGGACGAAATAATAACCAAACGCCTATGGTTAGACATGCATAAGATTAGAAACATGTTTGTGTAACATTCAAAGGAATATCTGCTATAAATGTGGTAAACTTTTACTCATGTAAACAATTTATTAAAAAAGCCTATAAGTGAGGAAAATGTACCATAATTTAACTTTAAAAAGAGGGGACTTGAAAATGGACCATTTGGGGCAGTAAAGTTTGAGTATCTCACATTACCAATTGGAAGAGGAAAAGTGTTGGTTTTGACATACCACGGCATCAAGAATAATAAGGTGATCACCTCGTTGGAAACAAGTGATAAGTGCATGAGTGATCAAAGCCCAACATCCCAAGAAGGTGGGGGCAATAAATAAAACCATTGAAAGAAGGCCAAACCCCTTGAAGAAGTAGGTAAAATAACATGATGACAAACCAAATGACCCACCATAGTAGCAAAAAATCCCCCACCCAATAACTATTCTAACATAACCATGGTACGCCAACCAAACTTGGCATAATGCTACAATATACCTAGAGATGGAAATATGATACACAATAAATAGCCTAGGTGTTGGGGATAATAAAACAAGAGCATCACAACAACTGCATGTGGATTTACAAGCGTAGGAAAGTTAGCTATGGTGTTGAGATCCTTTTAAAGCACCTTTTCAACAAATGATTTCACAAATGGCATAAAAACCCATTGATGCACATAAAATATGAAAACTTGTGTCAAGTGTAAGAAAGCCCAAAAGAAATAATATGGATGAGTTTAATCCATGTGGAGACCAAACTACACATTTCGCCAATTGAGTGAAAAGTCCTAATGTTTTAACTTCGCCTATAATCGTACAAAGACGAGTACCATATTGAAAACATGATTAATAATGTGTATCATTAGCTTGTGAGAGAAAAACACAAGTAAGGAGGGTTGTTGTAGTAAGGTGTTAGGTTTCATGAAAGAACTAAAAAAAATCGACAAATTTTTAAATAAATATTTGACTTTTTGACTTTTAAAACCATGATAATATATATATAATCAATAATTGATTTTTTTTTAAAACTATAATTATGAACTTTAAGAATCACCTTAATACATGATGGGGTTTGGCACAATATCCTATATCGACTCAACATTGATATTTGACAATGTTGGTTGGTAATGAGGGTGATTTTTAGAGTTTACAAAGAGGGTGTATTTTTATTTCATTTTTCAATTTTGTCAAGCAAGTGCACTAAGCAATCATCCACATCAAGAATGAATCAAATTTGCCTAGAGGTTAGACAAGACAATAAAATTTATTTGGAATCTTACTTAGTTATGACGACCCACAAGAACTCATTGTCTAAATCAGGGAACACCTAACTTATTTTTACCCTAAAAAAGAAGTGGCAACTTTTGTGTATTTTTTCCAAAAAAAACCTCAATAAAATTTGCAATGGATTTCTTTTTGTTGCCATAGTGCAAAAATTCATCAAAACAAAACAATTATCATTCCTCATAACCATTTGTATTTAAAAAACCAATTTTGATACATACCTAACTGAAGTTCTCAAATTTTTTTGAACAAAGCAAACAAGTGCCTTTAAAGTCACCATTTTAAATGGTTCTTTGAGGGTTATGAAATAACTGGAACTAACGGTTCTTTGAATCCGATTTTAAATAAATAAAAAAATGGAATTAGTGATTGTTTTTTAATTCAAATATATGCACAACACTATTGTTTCCTATTTACCTTTGTGGATGTAATGTGTTTTTGGGCAAATAGATATCAACCAAGAATAATGTTGCATTCTTTTTGGAAAATTGCATTTGTGAAAGTTCAGAATGTGTCCCTTTTACTGGAAATTTCAGGCTTTTTTATTTTTATTTCCTAGTCCTCTTAAGTTGGATTCGCATTGAGACTACAAATTTTCACCTTGGGTTCAAACCAGTGTTGGTAGATTCCGGTTATTTGCAAGTTAAGATTTTAAATTAAGTTTTGAGGTATCAGACTAGAGGTTTAGAAAATTGAGAAAATTGGGTTTCAATTCAAACCTTGAAACAACCTTTTTTGAAAACTAGAATCAGAATTTGAACTAGGGCTATTGGACTTGTAAAACAAGTTAAGTTTTTTGAAGATATTGTAACCTAAAAACAATGTCATCTATTTTTTTGTGGATGAAGGCTACAAACCCTAACTTAAACTAGTGGTTGAACTACTGGTAACGTGGTGCTTCATCAATGCCAAAAAAATTGCTTTTAATATGTTTTTGTATTTGGTGTGTTTTGTTGTTTTGCAAGTTATGACAAAGGGAGTTTGGTGAGTTAGTTGTTGAGATGGAATGCAATCTCTGAAGCTCAATGAAAATGTTTCATGAACTTTGTGGATCATATTTCTATAAGGAGATTGGTAGGGGGATTTTGGAAAAGCAAGGAGATAAGATGATGAGGAGGATCTTTTATGTAGGTTGAGGAAGTGAAAAGGAGGTTCTTCAGTGATGAAAAAAAACTAAGTTGCTAGACTTTTTATAGTACTGAAAAGTGTGGTGGGATTTTGATTTTGGGGTGTTGTAAATATATAGAAATAGAAATTGATTAAAAGGACTGGATTGAAATAATCATGACAAGAAAACTTTCATTGTGTTAAGAATGTCAGGAAAAGGTCTAGAGTTGTTGCATGTGTTTCTATAAGGACCAACACAAAGGAGAGGATGAATGTGTTTAGGATTTGTAGAGTGGTTGTGTGGCAACTCATGCGGGATGTTTTTGGGGATTTTGAACTGAGTATGGAATGTGTTTTTTCCTGAAAAGAATACATGTTTTGTGGGAGCTATGAGGTTTTTGGGACTAAGGAGATGTTGGGAAGTAGTGATGATTGTACTGGTTCCCCCCAAAGATAGGGTGAATTTATGGATAACTCTAATTTTTTTGTTTTAATATTTGATCCTTAGTTTTTGAAAAGTTTTTTTCATTTGATGTATATTCAACATTTCGAGAAAAACAATGGTTTGAAAATGAATTTAAGATCCATATTAAGGATCTTTACCATGTCACATTTTTTTGACATCTTTACAATGGGTGCTATAGCCTACTTATCATTTTTAAAAATTTGGATCATTATGCCAAAAGTTCATAGATATCCATCAACTTTCAAAACTAGAAAAATCACAACCTCTTTAGTATGTTGGACCTTGCCCCCCACAAGAGACATGGACTATCACATTAGGGAAATTTTAGAAACATGTTTTAAGTTATCTGGTTTCACACTTGAACAGATCTTTTACAACAATTTTTGTTGGGAGTGTTTACACTATGAACATTTTTAACTAGTTTTATTTTAGGGTTTAAACAACAACAACAATGGTGGCTTTTTCTTCCTTTAAGTTTTTCTAGTCTTATTGCAACAACTAATGCAACGATGGCGGTGGTTTATGGAAATAATGAAGGTGAAGAGCAAGTGGTGATGGAAGTGTGGATATGTAGGCGAATTTTTCTTTTTGTCTTTCTTTATTTCATGTTTCCTTCTGAAGATTTTTTTTTCTATTTTGGTGGAGACCCAAAATAGTTATGTTCATGCATGGGTTTCCTACATGTGGTGGTTGACCTATGGTGAAAGTGGCGCACATGCCTTGCTAAAAGCACTTGTTGATGCACATTTCTTTTGTTGTTGAATTGTAACTATAGCACCTTCTTGGATAATAAAATAACACGATGTCACATGTATTGATTGGTTGGGGAAAGGGGATATTTCACATTACTGGTCATGGTATTTACATGTAGTCAATCTTCTATAACAAGATCAAGTTGATTATTATTTGCTTGGGATGGAAATACCTTGTTTTCCTTGTGCATGGTATACAATTGAAAAGGTGTGAATTTAACAAAAGATTCACTACAATAGAACCATGTCTTTTTCACCCCCCCTTTGGTGATTAAAATGACTAAGTTGAAGTTTATATTATTTCAAAATGACTAAAAGGGGTACTTTTTGTCCATTTTGCCCCCTTGCCAAAAGTAGTATTGTCTATTATGACTAAGTAGACCAACAAGTATAGTCATATTAGACAATGCTAGTGACACATGTATTTGACCATGTTAACGTGGCATTAGTTCCTATTAATTTGTGACTAGTTTTAATCATGGTATAAATGACGTAATATGTTCACACTAGCATGGTGTTAGTGTATACTATAATGTGACTAATTTCAGTCGTGATATAAATGATGTGGAATAATAAGTAGGTAAGTAATAACTTAACTAAATTTGGCTAAATTTGGTAATGAGGAAACCTGATTTTAACTTAACTAAATTTGGTTAAACAATGTTAAATTAAAGTATGAAGGTTAAATCAACTTACATTTGGTCATTTGAAAAACATTTGGCTAAAATTATAATGCTTTTATTTAGATTTATTTATTTAATTTTAACAAAATATAGTTTAATTTAATTTAGCCTAATTTAAATCAATTTAACCCACCCAACTTAGCTTAAATAACCTAACCTAGTTTCATTTATTTTATTTTACTCTATGTTATTTTAGTTTAACCAAATTGAACCAAAGTAGCCTAGTTTAACCAAGTTTAGGCAAAAAACTTAATATAGCGAAGTTTAATATAATTTAACCAAGTTTAACCAAAATAGTTTAGTTTAACAAAATTTAGTGTTGTTTAACCAAATATAGCCCAATTTATGTTAATTTAATCAAGTTTAACCAAGTTTAATTTAAATAACCAAATTTAGTCAACTTTACTATAGCTTAATCAAGTTCAACCAAAATAGCCAAATTTAGCCAAATTTAGTCTAATTTATGTTCATTTAATCAAGTTTAGCCAAAATAACCAAGTTTAACCAAATTTATTGTCATTATGTTAATTTAATCAAGTTTGACCAAGTTTAACTTAAATAGCCTAGTTTAACCAAGTTTATGAATTCCAAGTGCACATTGATGGGTGGCTATGTTTTGGAGTCATAAATTACATTTCATGTTGGCTTTATAAAGGTTTTTCATTGTATTTCATGCTTCCCATAAGCAATACTCACAACTAATCACCCAAGTTGACTTGGGTATCTACTGAAGTTGTTGAATTAATGTAATGAGAATTTGGTGACGACTATTTTCTTTGTGGGTTTTATAAGAAATATTAGGTGATGGAGGCCATGCTACACAAACTCAAAGTTCTATCATGAATTTTTTTGGTCCAATATTTGCACATGGCTATCACAACATTGCATTGGAAGTGTCCACCTATTTTTTTAAAGTGTTTTTGTATTCCCCCATAATTAGGTTGTGCAAAGAATGTTCAATTAGCCATTGTGGTTGTTGACATAATTGAATATTCCTAGGCCTTTGAACACATTATAAATGCATCGGAATGACGATTGGAAATCATATTTAATATATGAAGTGGTGTTTGAAGATTTTTGTATTCAATAAATATTTAGTAGCAGTGTCATTTTATCTTTATGACTTAGTCGTAAATTACTTATTTTTTAGGGGCTGATATGGTAGGTCATGAAGAATGGACATATAACCACTGTGATTATATTTCAGAGCCATGATTGATAAGCCAAATAAATTTCACAATTGCCATAGAAGGATTTGGATGACTTGCATCACATACTTGCCCCCTCTTTGTATGAGTGCTTTTACAACACCTTAACAATATGTGCAACATTCAATGTTGATATAATCATTGATATGATGTTAAGGTGACATTGTAACATGTCTTGAAATGACATTGATATAATACTAAAACATTTGACATCTTATCAATATTAAATCAATGAAAAAAATATGACCAACATTGGCACAACATACATTAATAAGTCATCAAATTGATGACTATATGTTGAAGATTCAATGCTAATATGGTCATTGATGCAATATGTTGATGGCATTATAACAATATGTATTGAATTACCATTGGGATTGTTTTGACATAATTTACAATTTTTCAACATGCATTCAATGAATAAGATCTTATCAATGTTGAGACAACACAATTTGATTAGCTATTGAATTGATGTTGTTACAACCTTCATAAAGATGGATTTTCAATGTTGTTGCATATCACATAAAATCAACACATTAAAAATGTTAAAACAATGGTACTCATTGTCACAACATTAATACAATCCTATGAAATGCTACAATATCAAATGGGCAAATAACAAGTATTGATTCAATATAAATCAAATCTTACATTTGATAAGTGTTGAAACAACTAGTAACATTGTTTTGACATTGATTCATAACAAATCAATACAACATTGCACTTATATTGTTCCATATGAATTATATAAAATATATATGTATTATATATAGGTAAAGTGAAAAAAAACTCCAAGTCTTGCATTTGAATTATATAAATAAAATTTTGAACTAAGGTTCCAACAATAGGAAGAACTCCCTAAAGTGGTTTGGTGCATCATCAATTTACATGCTTGTTTCATTCATTATAGAGGATATAGAAGAATCTTGAGTGGATCTACTATTCACGCATCACCCAAGAGCAAGAAATGTGTTATCAATGTGACCCTGAGTTACTTTCAGAAACAATGCACAAGCTTTGACACACACATGTTGCATGGTGATAGACAAGGAGTTCAACACCACTTCTTATTCTTGACTATCCACACAAGTAGGCAATGAAAAAAAACTCCAAGATGTACTCATCACTGCCAATATGAATGCTTTGAAGGCAAATAACAATAATAACTAAAAAACCAAATAGATGAAAATAATGACTGAGAGGATAGTAAATCTTTTTATAACTTTTGACATCCAGTTCAAATGAAGGTTGGTAAGAAACATTGAATAGGATTACCAAAATGTCCTTGAACTCTTCAACAAATGCTATAACATCCAAGCTCTGTTTCATATGTTGTTTTAAGCAATCAGAGAAACCACCAATAACCAGCAATGATTAGTAACACTACACTCCTGAATGGAAGGTATATAAACAATCCTTGTATCCCCCCCATCTAAGAGTACTACTCCCTTTTGCATCTATCTACAACTTCTTGCATCATAACCTTAAACTTGCTTAAACCATCAACTTCAATAAGATATTGGAAAGAAGACATCTATGTGACTGGACTGACAACTCTTCTTTGAAGGTAACTAGTATGTCAATTCTAGCAATATTACAACAACAATGAATGTAATCCATTCCAATTTGACGTAACAAATATTGCAGATTCATGAATGTACTCCATTCCATAGCAAAGCTAACAAAGATAGTAGAATTTGTAGGAGGAACAAGGAATCCAAGTATATAGAATCAGAACCCAAAACTATAGGTTTCAGCAACTTCAAAATTATGTGATGCCATTAAGCCAAATTTGGCAATGTGAATTGAACTAGACTTCCCTCCCCATGCAAAGCGCTCTTGAATGTACTAAAACGCTTGTTCATCTTCACTATTTTTTTTAATGGAAAATAAACCAATATCTTTCATAAGAATAGAGAAATCTCCATTCTCATGATGAAGAAGAAAACAACAAGGCTAACACTTCCTCAAGAAGCCACAGAAAGAACTAAAGAAGGGGAGATAAAAAACAAAACGAAAAACGAAAAACACACACTGGTATCAACAAAAGTGCCAATCTCACACTTGTTCAGGGACCATCAACAGTAGTATGTATGATAGTGATTTAACTATCAGAACTTCCCCACTAACTTCATTAGCTACTTACATTGGGTAAAGGCCGGTGACAAGCACCATCCTGCGAACTGAGTTTTTGTTGCAATTCCAAAAGCAATGGGAAGACTTAGCCATACTATTGGCTAGTAATAGACCCCACAACAAAGACCAGACAAAGAAACAAAGAAAGACAGAAAGGGAAAAGAACAGGGAAATACTAAGAACAATCTGCATTCATTAAGGCATCACATCTGGGAGGATATTTTTCTTATGCATATTCCTCCTCATGGGGATGATCTAGGATCTGGAACTTCTTCAAGATAGGAATGACATCAACAATTTTGTCTTCAAGGAATTTCACATTGTGGGCTTGTACTTGGCCATCCACGTGTGATAAGTTATTATCCTCCATCGCAAGCTCCAACAAGTTGAAAAAGAAAGAAGTTTGCTCCAAGGTGAGATCCACCTTTTTTAAAGGATGTGGAGGAGACGGTACAATTCCTCTCGGGCTATTCAAGTGTAATTACCTCTTGTATCTTTCATTTGTTTGGCAATTCGACCACCAAGGCATGGCTCTTGCAAGGTTTGAGGTCCCCAAGCTTGGAGAAAAACCTATCATGTTTTTATGTCCTCTTCAAGGATTGCAAAGGTATGCAAGATTGCATCCTTCATTGTCTCCATCAATGGATAGAGTGTGCAGATTGTTGCATCTTTTTTTAGGAACAATTCCTTGGTAATATATGGTAGTTTTTTTTGCACAAAAACTCAACGTTTTGTGGGAATTATTATGGGTAAGAGGAACATAGAAACCACATCTTAATTATCATGAAAATACAAACCACATCTCATCCTAGTTTTTTTAATCATCTTATTAAGATTTTTAATTGAAAATGGAAAAATTGAATACCTTGACATAATTCTAATCTGCACATTTTGGAATCACCTTGCTTTTCTAAATAGCTAGGTGCAAACTTTCAAAAAACCTGTCTAATGTCTTTTCTTGTGAAATGCACTTCTTCTTTAGTTTTTGGAAGAGAAGGTGATCAGTTGCAGACATTAGAGCTAACCTTCCTCCACCATCAAGTAACACCTCTATCTCTATCTTGTCCTCTAGCAAATCCTCGGGTAGTCCATTCTCTTCTAGCAACTCCTCTTTAAAGTGATTCGGTTCGATAAATTTTTTTAGTGATGCAGGCATTCTAACTTATAAAGGAACGTTGGGGCCAATAGGATTTAGCATCACACGGTGTGTGCTTTTGTTTCTTGCTTTGCATTTCGGGTCCAAAGCGATGCATGTTGAAACAAAGTACTGCATGAAAAATAGTACCTACATGAATAGGAGCAGTAGTAGCTACTAATAAACAATCTTGTGCATTGTTTAAAAAATTCACAAGGAAAACAAACAAACAAAATTGACCTAAAACTTATCTACCACATCTAAACTTGTAGTAACTAGATCTGAGTGATGTTGCAAGAAATTCTACAAGCATTTTAAAAACATTGTACATATTACAACTAAAACTAAGTAATAACAAATATTTGACCAATAGTATCAAAAAACTTGCCCATACATGATTGCAATCTTATAACAAGATGAAAAAAAACCAAATACTCTTACAACAAAATGCAATGCAAAAAAAACTACATAATAGGCATTGACCACTTGATAAGGGAAGAGACTGACATTCCACAAGAACATAGAAACAAACAGTTTAACAAAGAGATTGAAAACATCTATAATCAATTTGAACACAAATTAATAAAGAAGTAGCAACAAATAAACACAAAGAGATAAAGATCACTTACTAATGTAATGGAATGTAGTTTCAAAAGCTTGTCAAGGACCTCCTTCAGGCTAATTTCTGTTCATGTACAAGATTGATTATTAGTGAGTGGTAGTAAGAAAAACCTGAAAATCCTTGACAACTCAAGCATTCAACAAAAGCGACCAAAACATGCAAATCATACAACCAAAAGAAACAAAAAATTCTAAATCAAAGGAAACAAGAAATTACACAGGAGCAATTTAAAAGAAGATTTCCCCCTTTATCCTTCATCCATCCTTCCTTGCATATTGTTTCATCCACCCTTCCTTCATCCTCTTTTCTTTCCTATTCCAACCTTTTTTTTCTCTATGCTTCCTTCATCCTTCCTCTAATCTTGTTTAAACCCTAAACCCACTATTCACTCTCCCACTATTCCAAGTCAAGCAAATTTGGAGTTATAGTCTTCTTGTTGAAGAAGATTTACAAAAGCTTATCCACATGGAAAAAAAGTGTATGTTGATAGTTTGTCTCACCTATCCTGATTTGTCGCAATGATGACATCACAATTTTTGATGATTCATCATCAAATAATACATCCTACATCACCCACGTTGAAGGGTCAAGCTTTTTCCCAAGTGTGGAAGTGCTATTGGACTCATGATTAATCTCATACTTTTGTACCGTGCACCACATTGAAATAATTTGCTTTCATGTTACTTGTAGTACTTGATGGGAAACCACAAAACCACGTGGTTCTAGCTGCAAAGGCTACACTCACAACTACAAAAACAAAACACATTAAAACCTATTGAGTTCTTGCAACTGCAATGGCCTTATTATACTACAAAGTTGCAAAGTTGTCCGCTCCTCTCAACTTCTTCTTCTGCTCCTATCACCTAAGCCTTGTTACCATCATTCAACTTTTCTTTTTGATTCAACTACAAAATAAAATACAAAGGTAAGAGCTTTGGCTAAGATGATGTGTTATTGTCAAAGGGTTTGAACTAGAATGTTAACTTGCGGTTAAAGTTAGGGTTATTTTTTCCCGGAATTTTTACTTATTGCCAAAATGGCAATCACCATAGAAGATGTCAAAAAAGTGACGATCGTCCCTAGAAATACTTAGCCATATTTGGCTATAAACCAGAAATAAAGTAAAATAAGTCATCATTTGAAGTTTGATATCCATACAAATATAAATATTGCGCGATTTTGAATTTGGTTTTTTTGTCATTTCTAGTGAATTCCCTACAAGTAACACTTGCAAAGTCACTTCAAAGAAAAAAATTTTAAAAATAAAAATAAAATTGGTGTAACTAAATGGGGAAAAAAAAACATGCAAATGGATATTTTACTTGATTACTTTCAAACAATATGTATTGCTTGGATGGGGTGCGGGGCCATTCAATTTTGATCCATGACGACAAATTCCAAGCATCATAATCTAACATTTCATTTAGGTTGTAATGTGTTATATCATCCATCCACAAGCTCAATAACTCCCTTAATATGATTCTCATTCATTCACATTCATTCCTTCCCCAAAACCCCAAATCCCATCTTCCATTTTTTCTCATATCACTCGAAACCCTAATCTTAGTTTCCACATAAAAACAAAGTGACGCAAGGAGAACTCGCATGCAGAAAGATATCAAAGTGATGAGGTGTTGCATTTTTTCTTTCTCTTCTACAATATTGTCTCACTCTATTTATTTACGGTCTTGCCTCCCTTGTATACCTGCACATTGTCCAACTTTTTTTTCTAATTTTCTCTTGATATAATATTTTGTTATTTGATTCATTATTATTATTTTGTGGTGATGATGTTATAGCTGTTGTAGCTAGAAAGCAAAACTCGACGTCTTGGATTCCCTTTTTTAAGTTACGAAGTTGCTATTTAATTTTCTCTCCTTCTTGCCTTCCTTCTTGCCGATTTGTTTGATCTGTTTTTTTAATATACAAGTTTTAATTTTAAAATTTTATTTACTTAATTTGTAATGACCCTAGAAATTAGATATTTGGCTGCAGGTTGTGGAGTGATGATGTGGAGTAATCTTTTGGAGATTTGATGTAAAGTTTTGATTTATTGTATATTGTGTTGTGACCTTGTGTGGATACCTATAGAGGTCATTACTACTTTTACTACTGTGCTTAGTCCTTGCTTTGCATTTTCATCACAACATTTTGAGTCTCTTATTTACATCTGAACTAGATGCCCTATCACTAATATCCTGGAACTTAATTTATTGAATGTTTCAAGTGTTGAAATTTAGGTGGTATTTTAATAATACCTACCAACAAAGAATGGATCCTCTCTATTAGTACATAGGTTCATCAGAAATTGATGATCGGTTGGAGATTCTTTTTGCAAACATGTGCTTTTGAACTAAGGGTAAGATCAAACTCTTCTAAACCTTGTATTTCAATTAACATTTCTACCTTCTATTCCATAGTTTTGGAAGATTTAGATTAAATTTAGCAAATCCTTTTTAAAAAAAATCTTGTAGCTCTTCTCATATGTGGGCCAATTATCTCCCCCCCAAAAAATGTTGTATAAGATGTAGAAGGTGCAACACTTCCCCCATCAACAAATATGCCTACTTAAATGACAAGTTTTACTTTTTTTGTGAATACACTCATACCAAATGTGAAGGCTAAGTTAGTGTCATTGTGTTTTTCTCAATATCAAAATGGCTTGTCTCCATGTTTGCTTCCAAAAATTCTTCAGTGGCATAATATTAAAATATATGCTCTTTTCCTTCAGTTGCAATCTCTTGTAACTTTAGAAGCTAATATTTTATTATTGTTGCAAGGTAGGTATGTGGATTGTGTAGGCACCTAGGAAGCATGTTGTTCCATTGCAACTCAGACTATAAACATTGAATGTTAAACGTGACTAATAATGCTTCAAGCTCGGGGTGCCTTTTTGTGAAGGGACCCTTTCTTTGTGCCATATCTTATGGTTGTTTCATGCATGTCAAGTCACCTCCATGGTCTCTGAGGCACATGAATACATGCCTTTATTGGTCTCAAAAAGACCTTCCAATAGTTGTGCAACTTCTTCCTAAACACTAATGACTTAATGCTCTTCCATCATTAGTTTGTTCTTACATGGTGGATTTCACTTGTGTAGCAACATGATTAACATTTGATGACAACAACAAATAGAAGCAATCTGAGACAATATCATTCAGCAACATACAATTTGAAGTTGAAAAGATTAAACTATAGTTCTTAACAACTTGGTGTGTCTTCTTTGTCTATTCTTTGTGATACGGTGACAAGTTGTGTGCAACATTTGATATTGCTTATGAATGCCTTTCTCCTTCTCTTTCAAGGTTGCCATTTTGACTTTTCAAGATTTTTAATGATTTTGTTCACACATTTGCTGTCATTTTCTACAGGAGATTAGTGACACCATTAATGCACCTATTGTGTTTGCACATAATGATTTCTTTATGGAAATGTGATGTTCAACGAAGAAGAAGGTTGGCCTTCACGTTGGTTTGAAGTTTGATGGAAAGTACTCATGCTTGCATTTATTATGTAAAACATTTGGTCAGGCAAGCATGTCTTTTTGAGCTCTATGAGCATTTCTTCTACTTAGACATTTTGTCTACTAGATTGTATCACCCCTTTTTCTTATTTTGATTATGTAGCTTTCCTTTTGTGTTTACATTTGATGTATGTCATATCCATGTGTTAAGATAAACCTCTTCATATGGATGTGTCACTTAGTCTGTGTGATCTAAAAATTGAATGTTTGTGCATGCATGCAGGGAAAATTTACATAATTGACTATGAATATGGATCTTACAACTACCGAGGTTATGACATAGCCAATCGCTTGAATGAGCATGTGGGGTTTGAGTGTGACTATAGCTTGTATGTTTCTCCTTCTCTAACTACTTTTCTTATGTATATGTGTATGTGTTGTTGGATTTCATTTTACATTCATCTTCTGGCATGTCAATTCATGTAATTTGTTGTGATGTTCTTGTATTGTATTTTCCCACAGTTGCGGAGGTATGGCTAATGTTTTGTATTCTTCTCTGAAACTAACATTGATCCTTTGGCACATAAATGTTACAATTTGTGCCATGTACCCAAACAAAGAAAAATAGTTCCACTTTTTTAAACACTACCTACAGCCAGGCAATCTGAAGAAGGTAGAAATGTATTGCCATTTAGAGATGCATTTGGAAAGCCCAACTTTTTCATGGCAAGTTTGAACAATTCATTACTGCACTTCAATTTTTTGCACTAGCTCTCCTTTCCCTTTAGAAACAAGTTATCAATAGGAGATTTTCAATACACTACTCTATGAGATTAAGAGGAACAGAATTCGCTTCAATTGAACTTGTGTCTTTGTAAGCTTTGCGAATATTTGGTTCAAGCTTGTGTTTCTGGATTGTGGTAGGCAATTGAAAAAGAATTGTAGGTGTTATATGTTGAATGCAACTTCAACTCACTTGTATCTCACATGTATTGGGCTATCCAAGGTATTGTTCATGTGATTTTACTTAATGCACATACCCTTTTTATACCACAATCTCAAGCCTAGATAAAATCTCGAGTGCATCATGGATGACTAGTCTAATATATATGTATTATTAACTTAGTTTCTCCTATTGGATCTATCATCTCTACATAAGGATGTTCTTTGCTTTGGACACATGAGAAAACTTTGTACATTGTGAAATTACATCCAAATAGGTTTTGTTTGGGATGCTTCAATCTAAAAATTGTTTCATGTGGTTATAGGCAAGATTTTCTACCATTGACTTTGATTATGTGGGGTATTTCTTTCTACGATTTGATGAATACGAAAAGTGCAAGGAAGAGGTTCTTTCTTTGACTCACAATTATCTAGCTAGTGGTAGGATTTGAAGATTTGTTTCTGGAAGGGGGAAGTACATATAGTGAATTTGGTTTAACTTTGGGTACAATCATTGTTTTCATAAAGTCCTCTATGAAATCCATAGAGGTTATAAACTAAGTTAGGACTTGTTCTACTTGCACTTGAACTAATTTCAGTTTCATAATATTTTGGTCTATGGATTGAAGTTATGTTTTATATGGTGCCTTTATAGCTTATTGTGCCTAGAGAGTTCCAGAGCTGTTTGATAGAGTTGGTAAGCATATCTCCTCATTATCTTGCTATTCATTATGGTCTAACATTTCTGCAATTGGTCTACCTACAAGGGCATGTTCTTTTATCTCACAATAAAGCGAGGTAAATAATGTGAGTATGTATTGAATCATGCTAAGTTGTGTTCATTACTTATCCAATAGCACATCATTGATTAACGGGTTCTATCTTCATAGTAGAAAAAATGCAGACATATCCAACTTTGAATTTTATTCTCATGAATGCACCTTGTGTGTAGCAAGTGTTTGTTGGGAAATTTGTGTTCTCGGTGGTTTGTGCTTGACGACAGGAGATGAAATAAAGTGACATTTGATAAACCTTTGCAAGAAATTTGGACATGGCTTGGCCATCAACTCTTGACATCTAGCTACAAGAGAAAATGTGAAGGTATATGAGATAAAATGTTGGAGTTCAATGGAATATATTTGTAATCATTGTGGGCTTTGAAGTTCAGTAGCGCAAGTGCTCTTTCAAACCATCAACGTAGTATTGTTTGTTTTTCATCCCAAAGGAACTTGGAGCATACATGTAAACAAGTAAAAAGTACAAATCCTCAAGCTTTTGAACCAGCTCAAGGTCTACAACAAGAGAACCTTCAACAAGAGGATTAATTTGATTTTGAGAATTTAGTTTCAATTCTAGATTACCCTAATCCTCCACCTTATGATTCCACATTTTCACTTGTGCATTAGATTAGACATTGTAGAGCCACTATCGGGTTATCGAATAAGGACATTAATTCTTTGTTTGAAAAAGTATTGTTTCACCCATCATTCAAGTTGGAAGATGTGAGAATGAGGTCTACTACACAAATTGACCGCTATGAGCAGACAATTTTCAAAACAGAAGATGGTTGGGATCAATATCTCATCCATGTTATAGAAGGTGATTTTGGAGATCGTGTCATGTATCACAAGGACCCATTGGAAGCACTATCTTCTATGTTTTCATCACCTAGTCTCAAATAGGACTTTCAAATTGCACCAAACAATGGTGTTCACCAAGGTGTTTATTCTACCCCAAATACTAGCTTGTGGTGGCTACAAATGCAGGTGCCAATTTCAATCTTAACTTTCAAGTTATAAACATTTGGAGATTTGAGTTGGCATTCATAAGGTGATTTTAAGTTTTTTTGGCAATTTGTGGAATGTAGAACCTCATAAACACACAATGTCCAGGGGCTGTAATCGCTCCATTAATTTTCTACAACGACTAAACATCTTTATCCAATGATGGGAAAGTGATTGGGTACCCATTAGTGATGTCCAAGCAAATATTGCATGTGAAAATTGGTATTTAGATGAAGGCCATGTTTTATTGGCCATTCTACATGTTATTTCTTCTATAAAAGCTTCACATGAAAGAAGATTGCAAGTATTTCATGAATGTTTGGATGTTGTTCTCAAGCCTCTAAAAGAGGCCAATTTCAAAGGCCTTGTGTTGAGTGATCCCCACGGTGATGAACATTGGGTTTTCCCTTTGTGATCACCTTGAGGGTTGTAAGGTGTGTTGTTTAAGTTCATGCTACACATGTAAATACAATTCAGATTTCATCTTTGTGAAAATCAAAACTTGAAATGAATTTAGGTTTTTCATTATCTCACCAAAATGACTACTGACTTGTATGTTGTTTATGGATTAGTAGGTTACATGTACTTATGACACAAATTTGAAGGGATTTTTCCTCTCATTTTTGTCTTTGTCAGGAACGCATAGTGCAGGCTCAGCACAGGTTTCCATATTTTGAGCTCTCTCCATTAATTAGTAGTTAGAAGCAAAATTAATAGTCAGTACAAGAGGGATTTGACTCTATAACTTCATTTGGGATAGGGTTGCTTTTACCGAGAAGGAGTCCTAAATATTTCTAAAAGTGTGAAAAAATTACTAGTGTGCTGACTAAATGGAGTATCTCCTACCTCAATTAAATCCTTCTATTTCCGAATTGTTGCAAAAGTAAGTGATAGCTTACATGCACAAGTTTAGCAAAATCAATACCCCTTGCATTTTCACTTTGTCAGCATTTTTTCTTTGTAAAAATCAGAATCACTTTGAAGAAAAAGTCATTTAGAATGAACCCAACACCCTTTGGAAACCTCTAGAATGCCAAACATTGCAGTGGTGTTCCTGTAAGGTGCAATACTTTATGCCCTAGTTGCTTGGCTCCATCAACAATTGGTTTTCTACATGCTCACAATGAAGCATGCTTCTCAGTCATATTTGGTATGATTTTGGAGATAGCAATTACACTATAAACATCATTCACCATTTGTTTTAAGGAAGGTTTGTGGTACCCTAGGTGCCATTTCTTATTTCTGATGAGGATTTCATGGTTGAGGCTGAGATTCTCTTGTATCTTTGTTGTAGTAGATTGAATTCTCAAAATCACATGATTTGCATTGCAGTGCTGTGGAGGTTAACTCTGATGGGTTTTTGTTGTTTTTCCTCTCTGTGATCAGGATTCTGCTTCCATTCTGCCTTCCATTTGATCAGATTGCAGGTGTTGTTGTCTCACAAAAGTTTTTGGATTATGATCTGGTGCATTCATGAACTGCTAGTTGCAGGTTTAGTGAGGAGTTACTACAATACCTGCAGGGCAAGATCAGTATTTCTAGAGAGGGAACCATTGTAGAGCTTCCAGTTCCTTCTGCATGTGTGGATCATCTTGCCACATGATGTTTCGTATCACCACATTTAATTATTTATTTAATTGATTATTTCTTTTACGAATTTCCCAAATTGTGAAAATGTGATGAGACAAACAATACAAAACTTCACAAAGTTGGTAATGAGGTGATGATGCCCATGTGTTGGATGTGGTGTAGGTGGATGTGGAACAATTGGCAAACTGCCTACCTCTACATTTGATGGCATGTGTGGTGTGAAGTGGTGCAGAGCCACAGTTACGGTACTGGTTACGTGCAGTGCGGTTGTTACACTTCTTCAGCATTGTGGCATCACACTACCCTAAGTTGGAGCAGGTGTGTACTCGCCATTTCAAATGCTCAAACAATGGTAGAAGAGACCCAGGGTGCTAGCTACTTTGGGTCATCCATCAATGAGTGATCTGTTGCTTGGCAGATTGTCAGTGGTCTGCTTTCTGGAGCAGATCGTGTTAGCAGCTGATGGGTGAATCAGGTTTTCATGTAATGCTAAAGGTCATGTAAGGCTATGTTGGATATTGAAGCTTTGCTGTGTTATTAGACTTCATGAAATCACTTATTGGGGATTTTGTACTGTAGGTGTTCTTTCAAGAAGTGAAGATTCAGATGTAGGTCATTGATTTGATCACATGCATGCTTGTGGTTTTAGCAAACATGGAACAGGGATCTGAAGGGATTGAGCACATTCATGGGCTTCTTTTAACCTAGTTTTGTATAGCCACATTTCAGTTCATCACAGGGCAGATTTTTTTTCGTTGATGATAGGATGTTTACTGTGGTATTCTCATGTAAAATCCTCAATTTGGAGCAGGCTGGTCGAGGTGGAAGCTTCATGGTAGTGATACATGCCACATTGGTAGCATGTAATTTTTACCTTCTCATTTCCTTCATCAGTCATGGCTGGGCTGATGTTGCCCCTGTCCTCTTAGCTCATCCAAAGGTACATATCCTTTTCTTCCACTACATGTCAAGGTATCTGTTGTTGAGTTTATGTTGTTATTTGTTAGCTAATGACAGGCTAAGCTTCTGTGGGTGGCGGAGTACTATTGAGGTAGGATCGAATGCAGGCTAATGAAGCTGTGTACTGACAAACAGGTGAATGACTTCATGGATGCATCTTTTAATGCAGTCAAGTGAGACATAATTTTGTTCCAAGTCAAGCTGTGATCTTTGCAATCTAAGATTGTTGCAAAGAAATAACTTTATTTGCTGCTGAACATGTTGGCCTCATCACTGCCCAACAGTGTGAAGCTTCACTACAAGTTCTGCAGTTTCTTTGCATATCCCGGGCTTTCAAGGATAATGTATGATTGACACAAGATGTCAAAGTGCAAAAGCTAGGACGATAGGGAACATTACTGCTCTGATGAGATTGGGTTTTTTTTTCCTGCCAGTTGCAGCTGTTTTGTCAATCTTCACTGAGAAGGGTTCTATTTTGTGTTTCACCTGCTACCTTCTCTCAGTGACAATACATGCCTCTGGTTGGATCTCAGGATTTGCAAGCAGTTTTGGTTGGTTTGTTGATTGTTCTATTTGGATTCCAATACTTGAACAAACACCTCCAGTATAGGCACATATGTAACTGCCTCTTTCAACCTGTAGCTTCAAACAGAAGGGATCCATAGTGCTTTCACTGTCTATTGTGAACTGAGTGGGGGGAAACCAGAGAATAAGGTGAGATGGACAAGCAACAGTAGACACCATTCAGTTCTTCATTTTGGGTTTGGGGTTAAAGACATTGTCATGCTCTCTATTCAATTTGCTAGATTTGGATCTAGAGGTGCTTTAGAACTGATGCAATATAGATGGCTGGGGACTCCCCCAACATTGCAAAATCTTATATATGGAATGTTGAAATCATGTTTCTACAGATTATGGACATGGTGAAGCAAACACCAACATACAAGAACAAGATGAAAGCACTTGAGCTGGAGCACAGCCAAGCTAGGACCAACAAGAAGAAGGGTTCCAAAAATAAGATCTGGTTAGTCCTTTTTGAGTTTCACATGAAGAAAAAAATGCCTCCTAAGGGAAGGGTTTTAACTTTTATGATGAAATTTTCCATGGGAATTTTTTTTTCGTGTTGGGTTTGTGAAGTGTATTGAATTCAACTCTGCAATGGTTAGTTGCTACTTGGAGAGTGTACAATGAATCTTGACCTTATTGTTGGTGTTTTGACTACATAGAGTGGATGATCAGCTTGAAATGAGCAAGGAGTTGGAATTGCAAATCACAGGGGCAAAAAAGCTGAGTCTATGGCGGTTGCTTGGCATTCAATTCATTCTCCTCCCTTATACCCTTGGGAAGGTTTGCTCCTTGTGATTCACATGCATTACTTTCACCTATTGACAGTTAGTCAAAGTAGCTAACCAATAGGTGACATATTCTGTGTATCATGCTAACTGGTTTCTTCTGAATGGTTTTGCTGAATGATTGATTAATGATGCAGCTTGCAACCTGGCAAAGTTGGTGGATCTGGCAATATTGGATAAATCAGAAATCCTATACTTGGGATGATTCTAGGCAATTGTACCAAGATCCAGAGCAAAAGTTTTGATCACAGTGAGTATATTTGTTGGAGTAGACAAAGTAGTCATTGGATTGATGTTTTGGAACTTCATTGGCATGCTTCTTAACGTGTTCCTTGGATATCTAGAGCTTGCTGCAGAAATATGCAATATAAGTTCGTTCTTTTTATTGTGACTTTGCGCAGATGTTGAAATTTTGTGAATCAGACCAAATTTCATTTTTGGATGAAATGGCAGCTGGTGCATGAACCATGCAGCTTGCTGAGCAAGTTACAGCTGAGGTTTGAACCAAGGTGGAATATGTTTTAAACCATCACCGAGGTACCCTATAGGTACAGGAAGTTGTCTACATGAAGTTTTGTAATTCCATAATTGGAGTTGTATTTTTATTTGACCATAAACAAAATCAAAGAAGAATTTGCATCTTTTAATGTACATTTTGACATCATGAAGACCTATTACAGATGTTAGACCTTGAATCTACTTTGTGCTCTTTATTAGTCATGTTGATGGTGATTGTAATAGCTTGACCTCAATGTTATGTTTCATTTAATGGATTTAGAAAACATTTTGTGTAAGGCATTACACCTTGTGAAGGAAGGGTAGAGCCTGAGGTTCATGGTGTAACGTCATATTGCCAGGGCATTAATCAACATTGTATTTGAGTATTTAAGGACATGGAACAACCTCATCGGGCTGGGCCCTCCGATTGTATAGTGGGTACTTCAAAACCTGAGACATCCTTTGTACAAGGGGAGTGCCTTCTCCCAAGGTTATTATGCATTTGGAACGATGGGTAAGATTTAGAATTTATGGGTTTCATCATACACTGGTAAATTGGCTTTGATCCATGAGTCCTGTGATTTTCCTTGAACTCCTTTTACCAAGTAAACACGTATAGGGTAAGGAACAACTTTGAGGCTCTTCATGAATTTGAGGGTCCAGTTGAGGCCAATAGTTTTGCTAGTGAAAACTTCTAATTTTTGGATAGGTAGTACCTTGCATCTTTGAAAAACTCTCCACTTGGTTCCACTCCTTAGTCAAATGGTCACTATAGTTCTAATTTGCCTTTCACTAAGTAAAGTAATAAAGTTTGGCGGGAATAATTACATCAGTGGAATTTCTCATAATGATTTACTAATGGTTTCTGTTAATGCTAGGTAGAAGACAATGTATGCAGTTTGCTTCTGGAAATGGCTAGCTCGAACATCATCATCAAGAAAATGTTTAAAAAAATTTCAAGCTTTTTGTAAGCACATTTATGCCAATAAATGACTTTGTTGTTCTTGATGTGGCCTTGATGGGCAAGGAAATTTACCGGGAATGCTTGACCTCTTCTCCACATGCATAGTTCAGATTTCACCTCTCCAACAAAGCAAACAAAATCCAGATAAACCTTGTTGGGCCTGTAAGCTAGATGATAGGTTTACTGGTCATGCTACATAATAAAATTGAGAAGAAATAAACACTTCAAAAATGGCCTATTGATTATTGTTCATGTAAAATCCCTTGCAACCTTCTCCACAATTATACAACAATGGAATTGTTTCATCTAATGCTGCAGTTAGATCTGAAATCAAATTGTTATATTCCCAAGTAAAATACTAAAGTACAAATACATGTTTAGATGAAATATACATATGTTCATCTATTGACCAAATTGTGATCCTTACTACACCCATGTTCTATAGGCAAAAAGCTAATTCAAAACCTGTGTTATGAACTTGGTATTATTTACCTTGCCCCTGGATGCAGGCTGGAGAAGGTCATTTACTTGATCAAGGCAAGGTAAGGGACACCAAAGGTCTTATAAATTAGTGTGCATAGTGGAGCTTGCTACCTACCTCTTTAGATATTGGCCTATATTTTGTAAGATGTGAAATGGGATCAGTCAGGCTATAGCTGCACTCTACTGCTCAGAGCCAATGAATGTTATCCCATGTGAAGGTGCTAGTATAGGTTCTGGTTCACATTGGCCCCCCTAAAGTACCACTCGAGGCCTTGGGTGAAACGAACACCCACATCAATACCATGGTAAAAATCCCAAAATCCATTTAGATTATTTTAAAATATTACAAATATCCCGTGCTTGCATCAAATCTCTGGTCTTTGAGTTCAAATCTAACATTTTTTTAAAGCTTAATATGGGCACACCCATTCCATTTTTTGAAAATGCTCAGGTTGTTTTTTTTTTTTTTTTTTTCCTCATGATACCTGGCAGGTACCTGATGGATACTTGCTAGGTCTCATGGGATAAGAATTGTATCGGTTTTTATGCTCAATAATGCCATAAGAGGAGGGTAGTTTTGGAAATAAGCAAGCATCCCTTGGCTCCACCTCAGGTGCGTGAGAATGACGGCCGCGTGCAATGCACAGCCAAGCACTGGACCTGAATTCCCATGAAAGCCCATTCCAGATCCTTACCAGTGTCTTTTTTTCTGGCCAAATTTCGCCATTTTTGATAAAGAAATTGGGAAAATTCTGGATTTTTTAAAAAAGTGTAAATTCAACTTTTTTTTTTCCTGTTTTAAAAGAAATTACAAAAAAATTTGATATCAAAAAAAGAAAAGAAAAAAAAGCACTCATCCTTACCTGCTATAAAGAATCAGTACAATTTATTTGTATGTTTAGAAATGAACCTCATTTGAGAGGAAAGGAGGAACCTTACACCGGAGGTGCCATTTTTTGTTGAGGCAGAAATTTTATGCATAATACGGCCTCAACAAACACTAAAATATTTTGTTATTTCTTTACACAAACACAACAGACCACTGGAAAAGGTACCTACCCATACAGCTTGACCCAAAGCATTTGGCCCAGGAGTTTCCAAAAGTGGCATGGGGCAACTTTGGGGAGGTCCTGGTGGAAGGCACCTTGCTGCCTTCCCTCCAGCAATTACCTCCTCTCCTGCCCAAAAACCTAAAGGTCAATCGTAAGATCAATGGTTCAGATATCTTCAGATCGTTAACGGCTGATAATCAGCTACCCTTAAAATGCTTGCTTCCAGGGATATAACTTACATAATAAAATTCAAGGAAACCCTATCCAGGCTCCTCCTGCCTTACTGTCTGATGAGGGCTGGCCCAGCACAATGGGCAGTAGGCAGCCAATTTTTCAAATCCGTAATATGCCCATATGTTTCATTTGTTCATAGGTTGGTTCTTCTTCATGAACGATGTTCCATTTGTGACATGGATGACTTGTTGGTTTAATAAAATAAATGAACAACAGGGTGAACATAAAGGATGCCATAAACAGACATTTCATCTGTTGGAAGAAATGGCTCATCCCAAGGAAGGTTCAACCCAAGTTTCACACTCCCACTGTTTTTGCGTTGTCTGCTGCAAATTTTACTAAATAATGGCCGCGGACGTCAGTCATGACTCACCAAAGGCCATTATCTCACGTAATTCTCGCCCGCCTCAGACTCTGCCACATCCGTCGTAGCGAAGTTTGTAGTCATGAGCTATTTGCCCATTATATATGTGCATAGCAGTTGACAGTAATAAGAAGCTTCTGGTGAAGGACACAAACTCACCTTACTGACAATTTCATATACAACAAGCTGCATTTGTAGTATGATCAGCAAAACTTGTGTCTGTCTGCTCCTTTGTTGGACAACTTCTCTATCTATTTTCTGAACTTGCAAAAGAAGTTCCTCTAGTTTCCTTTGCAAAAGAAACGTTTGTGAAGCTGTGTAGAAGTGAAATTTTCAGGCAAGAGATTTGTTTGGTGGACATTTTCCAGATTGAAGAAACGAAACAAGGGGAGACGAATTTCAGCTGCACAACATGGGGCAAGAAGCTGAGGCTAAGTATGCATTTGTTGTGTCCCTTGCCTCCTTCTTGCCTATTTTTTTTTCTTATCATCCTCCAACCAGATGGACTCTTGTAGGGGGGGTATGAATACATTAGTGATGATACCCAAGTATTCAATTTGTGCCGATTTGATCAAATGAGTAGCTGTTTGGGGGAAACCTTAAAACTTTTTATACGCTTTGAAGTAGCAAAAATCATTTTTTACTTCAAAAGGAAGAGCAAACCATGGATGCATCTAATCTCTTCATGATTGTAGGTTGTGTTACTCCACTTTAGGCGCACTCATGAACATGCTTTCACTTTGTCTGCTTGGTTGGCTTAATCCATTTTCTGGTGAGAGTTTAGACAAGTTCATTGTATTGGACCTTACAAACTCAATCTAGGTTTGACAATCATTTCAAGTTGTACATGCATGTGTTACTCTTTGTTTTGTGCTCTCTTGCGAAGGAAAGCTCTTGAAAGTTGTCAGATGGTTGTTGTAGGTGGTGGTCCAAGGACACAGTGGCAGTGGTGACAGGAGCAAACAAAGGTATAGGCTTCGAAATTGTACGCCAATTGGCCAAGGAGGGTATTACTGTCGTGCTTACAGCTCGTGATGCAACTCGTGGTGCGGAGGCCGTTGAATCTTTGAAAAAACAAGGGTTTCAAAACGTGAATTTCCATACTTTGGATGTTGGTAGCCAGGAGTCCATCGATGCACTTGCAGAATGGTTGCACACGACTTATGGGGGCATTGACATTCTTGTGAGCACATTTTAAACATTAACAAATTTTCGAACATTTCTTTTTCTTTTGCCGTGTACACTAAATTAAACATTTTTGAAATTCAACAAAATTAAATTACTCAACTTTGGTTGTGAAAACTGAAACACACGTAAGTTGAAGTAGGCAACTAAATATAAATTAATCGATGCATTATTGATGTTTTATTTGCTACTCCAGATCAATAATGCAGGCATTTTGGATGACCCAAATGAAGTGAATTTGGAAATTGCAAAATCCGTATTGGCTACAAATTATTTTGCCGTGAAGAATGTCACGAAAACTCTACTTCCTCTCTTACGTGATGATACACCTGGTGGTGCTCGAGTTATTGTTGTGGCATCCAGGGGTGGCCAACTCAAGGTAACTTGCATGGGTTGTGTTCATGTTCCACAATAAACTCAAGAACAGGTCTTTAATTTATTTATTTTTGCACTTGCATGAAATCTTAAATAACTTTACTCAAAGTGAATACATATGTAAGGAGTAGTCATTTTTCAGGATTTAGAGATGATGCCATATGTACATGGATAGTTGAAACATTGTGATTGCATGCACCACTAGAGTTTGAGAGAACTACAATTAATTGGAATCACACATATGTGCCATTCAAATCCTAACCAATGAAGAAGAGAAGTTGTGAATTCTAAAAAGTCCTAAAGTGATGATACATCGATTCTTTGATTCATAATTTTAAAATACAGTTGAATCCTTTCCCCCTCCTTTGCATTCGGCAATGTGCATTTCCTAATTGTGTTTCACATTTACTACTATGTGTTGTGCCAAACTTTAGGGCCTACCAAACAAGGATTATGTTATAACTCTCACTGATAGGGAGCACATTACCGAAGACTTTGTTGACAGTTTTGTGAATAAGTATTTGGAGGATGTTGCCAATGGGAATCACAACAATGGAGATTGGCCGAATTGGATTAAATTGGGGTGGCATATACCAATGCAGACCTATGCAGTTTCCAAAATTGCAGTCATTGCTTATGTGAGTGCCTTACAGAACACTCTTGTTGCTCGACATGAGGGGGAGAAAAAAATCAATGTCTTCAGTAGTTGCCCAGGTTATGTCCGCACAGATATGTCACCAAATGGAATTAAAACTGTTGAAGAAGGTGCTGACACGCCCGTATGGTTAGCACTCCATTCTCCGAAAGAAGGTTTGGGAAAATTGTATGGTGAAAGAACAATACTTGATTTTTAAATGTCATTTTTTTTGTTCTAGAGTGTTTTTTTCTTAAACCACATTCTCATCCCCCTATAGTTTCCACTACAACCCGATTTAGAAATTGTCAAGTATATTGGAAAGTGTTTCAAATTTTATATATAAATAATGTTGTAGATAAAGGACACTAAAAGCGTAATATAATTGGATTTCATATATCTTGTCCCTAGAAGAATATTGTGAATGAAAGAAATAAAGGGAGTATATTCCCACATATTCCATATATTTAGCTTGTTCTAAAGTCAATTTTAATTATGTTTTCATTAATAAATAATGGATGTTTCTTGAATTACAATATTTGTCATTTTTGAATGATTTTTTGATGTCTATTGTGGCTAAATGAAGGTGGATGTATAATCTCCATAATTTTTTTGAAGATTGCAAAATCTGACACTGAATGTTGGAAACAATATTAAGATTGGGAAACAAACCAATAAACTTCATCTTTTTCCAACAGATAAAATCCCATGTTTGTTTTGTGCTCCCATGCTTGTTTGGTGGTAACACCTTTATCCCATATTGTATTTCCCCAAGAATTATGAAAATGCATGAAATACATACAATGGGAAAAACAAATTACTTTATGAGGTTGGCCAAGCCTACATATGTTAAATTCATATGGGATTGTATATCAAAATTGGATGACTAAACAAGGCATCTCCATTAATTTGTAATTTGGATGATATCAAATATTGAAAAATAAAGAGGAAATTGACATTTGGATGAAAATGTTAAATTTGATAAAAACTATTGAGATGTATCATCCAAATGTTTAAAGGGCTATTGAGTTAAGAGTTGGAATTTAAGTCATAACTCTAAATTATACTTTTTGTCATGATAAAACAAAAGTTGGCCTTACTACCAGATTTGTCAAGCCTTAAGTTAAAAGGGTGCAAGCCAAAATTACCTTGAATGCAAGGAATAAACTAACGGTTTTAGGATTGTGTTGTCTTTGATTCACATATTCTCCCAAAAAAATATAGTCAATATATCTACATAATTTACAATCAAAGTTAGAAACTACCATTTTTCATATCAAAGTTTATCCTTCAACTCAAATTAGGCATTCAAATATGAACTTGAATGAACTCTTTCACTTTGCACTCCCCATATACATGCATTATTCCCATGATCATGAAGGAGTTTAATTCACTTTGAAAAACTTTACCACAATATACAAGGACCTATAGTCAAACTAGAATGCGTATGAATCCCTAAGTATCATATGTGTTAGTGTCTTTTAGGCTACCAAAAATGGGATGCTTGATATGGAACAAACAAACACTAAAATGATGACAATATAGTAGGGAGCTCAATTACTTTTGTCATATTGGAACATTCCATTGGATAATCCACATGACACCAAAAACTTACATGATGTCACCTATTATGGAAGGAAATTCGCATGAACATCAAATAAACGCATCAAATCACCAAATTGTCAATGAATTAGGTCACCAAAATCTTGATAGGGGCTATGATTTGTAGTACACTTGATTATTGTGCAAATAAATGCTTGCAAGCCTCAAAAAGCTCAACAATCTCATTGCAATCCAAAAAATATTTGCGTTTCATAGGTGGTTTTTAGCCTTTTGGCATTAACATATATGACCTAACCTATAATAACCACTCCAAACTTTCCTTATGTAAGTTACATTATAGAGTAAAAGACCATCAATAAACACCAACTTGTTTCCATTTGCTTGTTATACTAATAAGGACACCATTTTGGACAATTATCATAGTTGGACCATTAAAGTGTTTGAATTCACAAAATAAAAAGGGATGGGTGTTAAGAGCACAATGTGGCCCATAACACAAAATACACACCTTCTTTTGCACACCATCTATGGACATTTGACGATCAAGAAGTTGTCTTACTACACAAATAATTCAAATTTCAACATACCTCAAAGTTGGTTGTGAAATCTTGATCCTCTATACTCTTGTTATGGACTTTAGTCAACCTTTTAACAATTATAATGTTCAAGTTTAGTTGAACAATTGTAAATCAAGAACCTTAATAATGTTTGAAAACTCAAAGAGCTAGGTTGCATGACATACATAATTTGCTTAGCAAGTAGCCTTGCCAAGGTTGACTCAAAGTGAATTCTAAAGCTTAAACCTTCAAAAAATAGATGGTGGCTTATAATGGGTGTTAAGTTATTTTTATCACTCCTATTGGTGGTAAAAATAATTTTATCATGAGTTTTAGATGTAGCAAAGGTGCCCTCATTGGTTAAAAAAAACATTGCAACTTTTTTTTTTTGTATTTTTTATCTGTCACTTGTAGTTGTTTCATGGACAACCTAGAGGAGAAACTTTTAACAGGTGGAGGTTACTCTTCAAATTGTTAAAGGAAATTCAACAATTTGGAAACTACCCATCATGTTGTCATTTATGAAAAATAAATTTAAAAACATTAAAAAAATATTTGTGTCCTTTGTGATAGGGAAAGGTCTAGGTTTAAACCTTTCTAGATTTTGTTTTGGGGAATTTCAAATCCAAATGGGTCTAAACCTAACCCTTCCCCTATACATTCATTGTTATTGTAATTTCAAATAAATTTCTTCAAGTCATGTGCAACTAATAAAATTATTTGTAAAGTCACGTGATTAGAGGGCAAGAACGATTAATTTCAACATAATAGGGCATCAAATTTGTAATTATTGGGAATGAATTTTTTTTAAAGGAAATAATTGGGACCCAAACTAGTTTTTCCACCAATTTTAGTACAAAACTGAGTTTCGTCATGTATTTCCTTTTTCCTAATCATCTCCAATGTTGCTACATATATCTTCATTACTTTTACCTATACAATTACTCTTGAACCTTGTGCATTAAATGTTGAAACTTTCATATTGAAATTTAATAAAATTTCTTTATTTTCATTACTAGGAAATGTGTCTTAGTTCACTTTGAGTTTCATTAGATTTTGAATGAATTTTAACATTTTCACCTAGTGAAATTGTTTAACCCCTTAGTGAATTGGGACTAATTGTTATGAACAATGATTTGTTTCACTAGTACCTAGTGAAACAAGGTTACTCTTCAATGAAATACAAATTTACCAAACCATTCACTTGCTAATTAATTAATTAACAAACATGTAAATCAATTAAATTTTAATTATTTAATATATAATATTATTGATAATTTCATGATTTTTTAACCTATGATTTATTGATACATGTCACTACTTAGGCTAAGTTAAAAACCTAGCTTAAATAGGTCACATAATCAACCTAGGCATTTATTTTAGGATTTCCATAGGGGAATATTCGGTCAACATACCATTGTTGACCACACACAACACTACTCATGAGGTTTGATCCTTTGATTTTTGGAATGGAAGCAAACACCCTTACCATCAAGCCACCTCACTTGTTATGAAATATGTTACATTACATTCTATTTATTAAATTCTTCATTTTAAACATTACAAAAACATAAACTTTGAAAATTCATATCTTATTGAAATTTTGTTCAAATAAAATGATTCGAGTTTTTTTTTTTTTTTCCAATTCAATAATGTACATAATTACTACATTTATTTCCTTTTGAAAATTTAAAATCATTTTAACAAAAACAAAATTGAAAATCATTATTCAATAACATTTCAATGGCCATTTTTTTGGCAATTTTTTTTTATAATAAATGGATAATTTTTTTGTTAATATAATAATACTACTTATGCTAAGTTATTTTCAATTATTATATGATTATTTTTCATTAATTTAAATTATTTCACCTTACATTATTTATGGCTATTTATGGTTATTTTCAATTTTTTTTGTTATTTTTGGCTATTTCACCCTAGGCTACTTTTGGTTATTCTAAGTTATTTTTGGCTATTTGAACTTATTTCATCTTAGGCTATTTTCAGCTATTGTAAGTTTTTTGTTGGCTATTATATGTTATTTTTTGTTATTGTAAATTATTTTAGTTTAGGCTATTTATAATTATTAAAAATTACTTTTGGCTATTGAAGGCTATTTCACCTTATGTTATTATTGGCAATTCTAAGTTATTATAGGCTATTTCACCTTAAGTTACTTCTGTCTATTATAAATTATTTCACCCTAGATTATTTTTGGCAATCCTAAGTAATTATAATATATGGCTATTGGTTGTTCTTTTATTAATGTTATTGGTGGTTATTAATGGTTATTAGTACCTATTCTATTGGTGGTTATTTTATTGGTGGCTATTCTATTAATGGCTATTGATGGTTATTATATTAATGGTTATTAGTGGCTTTTGGTGGTTATTTTATTAATGGTTATTAATGGTTATTGATGGCTATTCTATTAATGGCTATTGATGGTTATTATATGAATGGTTATTAGTGGGTATTTTATTAATGGTTATTGATGGTTATTTTATTAACGGCTATTGGTGGCTATTTTATTAACGGTTATTGGTGCCTATTCTATTAACGGCTATTGGTGGCTATTCTATTAACCCCTATTGGTGGCTATTCTATTAACACCTATTGGTGGCTATTATATTAATGCCTATTGGTGGCTATTTTATTAACGCCTATTGGTGGCTATTCTATTAACGCCTATTGGTGACTATTCTATTAACACTTATTGGTGGTTATTCTATTAATGCCTATTGGTGGCTATTCTATTAATGGCTATTCATGGCTAATTTATTAACGGTTATTTGTGGCTATTCTATTAATGACTATTGGTGGTTATTCTATTGGTGGATATTGGTGCTTATTATTGGTTATTATATCAATGGTTATTCTATTGGTGACTATTGGTTGTTATTCTATTAATGGTTATTGGTGGATATTTTATTAATGACTATTGGTGGATATTTTATTAACGGCTATTGGTGGATGTTCTATTAATGGCTAATGGTCGTTATTTTGTTGTAAGCCATTGGTGGTTATTGATGACTATTTTATTAATGGTTATTGTATTATAAATTATTGTAGGTTATTATATGTTATATTATAACTATTGGTGATTATTGTATTTTAAATTATTGTCAGATATTCTATGTTATAATATCATAGGCTATTGGTAGTTATTATATTGTGGGGTATTTAAAAGTATTTTTCATAGACTATTATTTTATATTCTAAGTTATTTTTACCATAGGTCATTATATTTTATTTTAGATTAATTTAAAATAAAATAACCTAAGGTATAACTGAAAGTTAGTTGAATAATTTAATTTATAATAACTTAAAAACTTATAATAAAATAATTAAGATACCTTAAGGTAAAATAACACATAATAGTTTAAGGTACAATAATTTATATTAGCTTATAATAACATAAAATATAAGTTAGAATAACTAAAATAACTTAAAATATTATAGGGTATATCATAAAGTAGTATAGATAGAATGTTTTAAAAAACATAAAAATAAACTTATTTACTGTTGTAAATTATAATAATGAATTATGTTAATTAATAATGAAACATGATGTCTACATAGTGATCTTATAGTGAAATTAGTAAAATGCAATGAAGTTATTTCACTTTTAAGGTCCCATAGTGATTTAAGCTAATAAATTGCACCCCACTTTTGTAATAATGTTTGTAAATGCCACTAAAAAAAGGGATCGGGGAAAACATGCCCAAAGATAGGGTGAATTTATAACGAATAATTTTAATTTTTTTGTTTTAATATTTCATCCTCATTTTTTGAAAAGTTTTGTTCATTTAATGTATATTCAACATTTGGAGAAAAAAAATGGTTTGAGAGTGAATTTTAAATCCCTATTAAGGATCAATTTAAGGATCTCTATCATTTCACATTGTTCTAACTTCTTTACAATGGCTATTGTAGCTTACTTATCATTTTTTGAAGCTTGTATGATTATGCTAAAAGTTAATATGTATCCATCAACTTTCAAAACTAAAAAATTCACAACCACTTTAGTTTGTTGTGCCCTTCCCCCCACAAGGGACATGGACTATTACATTAGGGAAATTTTAAAAACTTACTTTAAGTTATCTAGTTTCACATTTGAACATATCTTTTTACAACATTTTTTTGTTGGGAATGTTTACACTATGAACACTTTTAACTAGTTTTATTTTAAGGCTCAAATGATAACGACGATGGTGGCTTTTTCTTCCTTTAAGTTCCTCTGGTCCTATTGCAACAACTAGTGTAGTGACAACAGTGGTTTGTGGAAATAACAAAGGTGGAGAGCAAGTGGTGATGGAAGTGTGGATATGTGGGTGAAAAAACCTTTTTTGTTTTTCTTTATTTCATGGTTGCTTTTGAAGATTTTTTTTTGTTTTAGTGGAAACCCAAAATAGTTATGTTCATGCATGGGTTTCCTATATGCGATGCTTGACTTATTGCAAAAGTGGCGCACATGCCTTGTTGAGAACATTTGTTGATGCACATTTTTTTTGTTACAAAATTGTAACTATAACACCTTTTTGGATAATAAAATAACACAATGTCACATGTATTGATTGGTTAGGGAGATATTTCACATTATTAATCATGGTATTTGTATGTAGTCAACCTTCTATAACCAGATCAAATTGATTGTTATTTGCTTGGGATGGGAATACTTTGTTTTCTTTATGCATGGTATGTAGATGAAAAGGTGTGAGTTTAACAGAAGATTGTGCCTAAGTGAAGTGTTGTTTCAAAACAAAAGTTTGTGAAGCATTTACATTCATGTGTATTTGGTTCATGGAAAGTATGTTGTGCAATTAATGATGATTAAGGGAGCTAGGCTAGTGCTATTGGACCTTCTAGACACATCAAATTAAAAAAATTGTTTTTCACACAAACTTCCAAGGCCACACATACTTCAATTATTATGTAAAATGTGATTATTTCATCCATGTGTCCTCCTGGTATGTCACGAAAATCTTATTGTTGTGTTTTGTTCCATCATGTTAGATGTGCGCTACATGATTTCATGCAGAGTAAAATTTGGAGGAATTAGACACCATGGAATTAATGGTCATTGGGATATATGGTCGATCTACCAAGGTTTTTATCCTGGTGGGTGCAAATGGGTCAGGCAATAATGATGCACATGCATTGCCATTTTACACAATACATGTAGTTGATTAATTTGTACAATATTAGCAACCTTGTAATAGTGTTGGTCAAAAACATTGGAAGTTTTTGGTTTGGTGAACGAGAGTTGGTAACTAATTATGTTGCCATTTTTAAATTCATGATCTTGATGTTCATTATAAGAAATCACAATTTTTCAAAAGGTTCAACTTGACTAAAATGTTCACATTAACCAATGAGATGTTCATTTTGACTAAAGGCATGGGGCATGAAAGACACATGGTTATTTAAGTTGGTTCTTTTGACTGAAATGACCATTTTGACCAAGTGTTAAATCGTATATTTAATCAAAAAAGACAAATTTTTAAAATGATCCATCAAGATGCCCATGGCCTAATCAAATCAACCATATTGAATGGCCATGTTTAGTCAAATTGGCCATATTAATTTGGTTAGCTAGCCTACTTACCATGCCTACTAGGTGACCTACCTACTTATTTACCTAACATATACCTACCTATTTACTTAAATATGTCCTTCCTACCTACCTACTTACCTTTTACCTACCATCTACCTACTTACCATCTATTTATCTATCTACTTACCTATTTATCTACTTACTTACCTACCTATTTATTTATCTATTTACCTACCTATTATTTACTTACATACCTACCTAGAGTTTACATAAGTAAGTATGTACATTTAAAAACATAGGTAGGTAGGCATGTGTACTTATCTACTTAACTAGGTACTTACTAACCTATTTGTGAAAAAAATTGAAGTTCAAATGTTGTTATACATTGACAAAAAAATTCATGGAAATTCAAGGAAACATGTTAAATACATTTGGCGTTATATTGTTTTACAAAGTGGTGGGTTGGTTTGATGACTAAGGCATTAATGTGGAAATAAGGAGACCAAGGTTTAGTCCCTTTTACCAACATATATTATGTGAAGTATGTATATTTGTATATATATTTTATACATGTGTGTATATGTATAGTACCTAGGTGGGTTGTGTATAGGTAGCTAGGAGGCCATGGTGGGTAGGTAGGTCATGGGCGGGTGGGTATATAGATATAAACTATTTAGTTATTATTTACAATTTTATATTTACAAATTGAACTATTCTTTTAATCAAAAAAATTTTGGACGTTGAATTTTTTGTCTAATTTAACTAGTCAATATGGTTAATAAAAAAAACCACTAATCAAATTGGATGTGTTCAAATCGACTTATCTAGTATGACTAAGTGGTCAAATTGACCAAATGTAAAAAAATTGGTTTTTGGTTTGGTTTTCTTGTCAATAAACCATGATTTATTGTAGTGCTTATAGGTATTAAAATGTTGGTTAAAATCCACATAAAGAGGATAAAGGATCAAGATTTCAAAACCAACTTTGAAGTATTTTAAAATTTGAATCACTTATGTGTTGAAAATTTTCTTATTAAGAAATAAAATGGATCAAGTGAGTTATGGATGTTGATTCCATGGATTTTAATGTTGTGATTATAGGTTGTGAGGACATTGATAATCTCAATTGGTATAGCTTGCTTCAAAAATGTTTGTGAAAAATTTCATCTCCCAAATTTCTCACAAATACAGATGTTGGTTATTATTTTTAGGTTTATAAGTGTGATTTCTACTCAATCTTAGCCTTGTATTACTTGTAAAATCAAATAGGTCAACGATGAGGAACTAGATTGCACGTTGTGTGACCCATGGATTAAGCCTTTGCTTAAACACAAGTTCATTAATCTTGAAGATTTTGGATCAAAACAAAGGTTATTCCTTCACTTGTTTAAACAAGTTCGTCTTAAGTCCCACATAGAGGTGGTGGGTTATTCTAGTTTGAAAATAAATAAAACATGAAAAAATGTTAAAACAATAAAAGAGCAGGAAAGAAATTCCAAAGGTAAAAGTGTATAGGCTGAAAAAGAAGTTTGTAGTTCAAATTAGTATGTACAAGTGATAGTTTAATTAAAGAATCACATTTTGAAATGTCACTTATAAATTTTGACATATTATTCTTTTTGTGGACAAGAACTTACTATACATATGTTGTATGTACGTAGTAGATTGATTTTTGAAAACTTACAACTTGAACTTGCAACTTAAACTTCCATATGTACATATTATAATTTATCTTGAAGTTGGAATTTTGTTCGAATTTGTAATTTTTTGTTGATTGAATTACAGCTTGGATTCAATAACTTGTTTTGAAGAACTTGCAACTTGATTTGAATTTGATATGAACTTTCTGTTGCACTTACATAATGGGCATGCTTCTTAACCATTATTAAATGAGGGTTTACTGGGATTTGTTTATGCAACTTAATCAAATAAAAATCAAACCCTTTCATTGACAATGAAAATTCAAAGGATTTATACTTAAATATTAATATTTTAAAACATCAAAAGTTGGAAAAGTTGACAAACAAATAATATATAGAAATAAATTTCTAAACATAATATTTGAGTTGTTTAGGTAACATTAAAAAAAAATTATTGGAAAAAAATTGCAAAACTATTTTCCATATAATTTTTTTAATAATTTAATTACAAGAAATGAAAATAAAGTTAAAAAAATTATAAAATATAAAATATATTTTGAAATAATATTTGAAATAGATTTGACAAACATAAAATAAAAATAAAAATATATTAAAATTTAGGTGAAGATTTTTAATATTTTGAAGTGGATTTTAGAAATTGATTTCAAAAATTTATTTTAATTGAAAATTAGAATTAGGTAAAATTTTAATTAATTTTTTTGGGAAAATTTACATTAATTTCCACTATCATTTGGTTTTATATCAATTTGTAAAGATAAATTTCACATAATTTTCAAAATTCAAAGTTAAAGACAATCAAATTGAAATTTGGAACTAACACATCATGAACATAAATATTGAATTAGCCAAACATGGTTTGCAACAAGTTCAAAATTTTGAATATAAAGTAGAATATTGTTAATTTGATTCAATAACATGTTTATTAAATTATTCAATATATTCAGAATTAATTTGAAAAGATAACATGTGTTTTTTACAAAAATGTTTGGATGATTTGCATTGTGATGCAACAATGGATGAAGTTATTTATATATATATAATGTCGTTACCTACTTTGAATGGGAGATTATGGGGCGATTACATTGTGATATATTGAATATCAAAATATTTATAACATCTAATTCACATTTGGAACAATAATAGCTATTCAATTATGATGAAGGTAAGAAATGAAAATGCAAGCCGTGTTTTAAACATATTATATGTAAACAACCATTTTGAACTTGCTATAACATGTGATCCCATGAAAAAAAATTCAAATATTCACACTTGTGATGCATATGACACAAAATTTTAAAATCATAATATCAATAATGAAAACAAGGTTCAACATAAATGAAAAAAGGTTATTTGGAATTTGGAATTATATATATATTATAAATAATAAAAAACCATCTTAAATGGTTGCCACAAGAGATTTCATTAACTTTTATTCGAAGATATTCATATTTAGGTTTAAACACATCACAAATTAAACGTCATCTTAAGCATCTTAAATGCATATCCCAAGAAAATAATGATCATGAATTTCATTTTTTTAACAAAAAAAAATCCTTGAGAATACTATGAATTTTCTTGCAAATGTTTCGTTTAATTCACCATTTGTTCCACCTATTATTCAACATGTGGGATTTTAAAAAATTGAAAAAAAAAGAGAAAAAAAATGATGCCAATCAGATGTGATAATATTGTTGAAGACAATCTTACCAATTTAACAAGTAAAAATTCTTCAAATCCTATTTTAATTAAGAAAAAAAAACTCCAATTAAAAACATACAAAATAATAAAAATGTTAAAGACAATGTCATTGGTCCTATAAGTAAAAATAATCAGCATCATGTTTTGATTAAACAAAAACAAACATGATTAATAATAAACTGAAAATAGATGATATGCATATTATCAAATATAGAAAAGACATTCAAAACATTGCTAAACATGTTTCTTTTTATTGTCAGAGATTATTTTTTAAATTTCAAAATGTTTTTGGATTAAGATCATACATTAAAAAAACTTTTTGATGCAATACAAGACATCAAAACAAATGATTATATTCTAATTTGTAAATCTTGTTGAAAAAAAATAGATCTACAAAAACCTTTAGATCTAACATTACGAAATCTTATTATGAATAACAAAAAAAATATGAAATGTGTTTTAACATTTAATAAAATAGAATATTGTTTAATTGCACCATGCCTTGCATTGCACAAATATTTAAATTACAATGTTATGGACAATATGAAATGCATTGAAACAAATTTGAATATAATGCAAAATATATTACCAAGAATGCCATATGATGATTATTTAATTGCTATATATTTTAAAAGAAAATTAGAATACACTTTAATATATATGTCAAGTTACATTCATCTTAACATAATTATGAAAACATTACAAGAATGCTATTGAACTCCGTTATACATAGATGCAAATGTTTCAATAAAAACAAATTGGCAAGGGTTGGTTGAATTCACAAATGCAAGTGAAAAATACACAATTGGAAAAAACTTCTAAAAATTTTTATTCTAATAATTTTGAAACATTTCAAGAAATTATGGAAGAAGATAATACATATACATATAATTGATGACAATCAAGATTCAATAACCATTGCTCTAGGAGAAAGATTTCAACCTCTTGGGCTCTTTCATGATATTCATTTAGAATAATATAATTTCTCAACATTATTTCTTAGTCATCCAAGACCTTTTCAATGTTCATATCAAAAACATTCACAAGTAGAATTAACAAGTGCTCATAGAAAATTTCTATACCATAGAACTAATATATTTTATAAAAAAAATTAAAATTTTAATACATTTCATAATATCTTCCACTTGGATTCATAATCGAAAAGAAAAACTATTAGGTCGTGTTTTCATAATTAATGATGTGCAAAATAATGTTAACTTAGATAAATTATTGATATTTAATTTAGGCTACAAAAAATTAAGATGTATGAGAACATCTTTAGATTATTTAGATTGTTTTCGCAAAGATATTTTTGCCATGATTAGACAACTAAAACCTCTAACTTTTTTTGCTACATTCACCATGGGTGTTAATAAATGGCCCACAATAATATAAACATTAAAAATTTGAATGATTAACATGTTATTGAAACAAAAATTCAAAAAATGATATTTTATTAAATGTTACAGAACTTGTCAAAAAGGATCATGTGACATGTGTACATTGTTATCAACATAAGATGAATAGTTTTTGAATAAAATAAAATAAAATCTAATGTATTGTTTGATGAAATTCAAATTCATTTTTTGTTATTGAATTTCAAAGTGGAGGATTAGCCCATGACCATATATTATTGTGGGTTCAAAATGCTCCTTAATTTGGCATTTCATCAAATGAAACTATTGAATTTCTTTTTGATAAATATTTAACAACTAATCAAACACTTCTTTCAATTAAAATACCAAGTGTGCAAATACATCAACACAAATGACCTTGTCGAAACAAAATTAACCAATTTGTCAATTTCAATATCCTAAACCCTCCAATTACATCCATTACAATATTATTGACATTAAATGAACATGATTGTGTTCCAAATTTTCAAAAAATTGCAAATAATATTTTCAAAAAACTTGTTGATATGGGATGAGGTATAGATTTTTTTTGAAAAAATTCTTATAAATTTAAATGTAAATGAGGAAAATTACATTTTTGCATTACCATCCGCTTTTCAAAACCAACATTATTTTTGAAACGTAAAGTAAATGATACAAACAAATGTTTTTAGCACACATGAAAGATTTATGTGGGAAGCAAATATGTTTTAGATCCATATTTTGCTACAACTTATTGCACTTTTTATCTTACAAAAGTAAACAAATATGTTACACAAAAAATGTAATCCATGTTAAAAAAATGTAAACATGAACAATATGAAACATTCAAATGAATCAAAAATAAAAAAATACACTTTTAAACGCCCAACAAATGTTTATTCAACAATAATCCACATATAATTATTAATTCATAAATAAATGTAATGAACATGAAAGAACTTTTGTGTTGTTGCCACAAAAAAAAACATAATTTATCCCCTATGTCAACAAACATACATCATAAATCATCAGTTGATAAATATAATAAAGACATCATAGTTTGAAATATATATTTTTAGCATAATTTATTGCTAGTTTTGATAGTAAAACATATAAAAAATGTGGACACGATAAAATTATATGTTGGGTTTCATTCAATTTTCATAAAAACATAAAAAATCATTATAAAGAATTATTACTTTTGTGAACCATCATTTTCATAGATCAAAATTTGATTTGAAAAACAATTATACTTCATGGAAAAGTGCTTACATGGAAAAAAGAATTGAAAATAAGAAAGAAAATTTAATAAAAATAATTATTATGGTCGTGAATGGGATCATTTACAAGAAAAAATGATCATTACAAAAATGTGTTATCTACAAACATGAAAGTTGTTGAACCATATGACTTAACATTTGAAAACCATATGCAACCTAAGAAAAAATGTTCAATTTGTCTTTGATAATGCATGTTTGTTAACAAGTTGATGAACATGTTTCATATGAAAAAATTTGCATCACAAATGAAAGAACTTAATCATGAACAAAGAATTATTGTGAATGATATTTTATATAAGAAAAACAAAAATCCAACAAAACTATTACAAGTTTTTTTAACATGAGATGTAGGAACAACAAAAACATATACATTAATGTGCATCATACAAACATTTTACAATATTATATAATTAAAATTACAAACACTAACCTTTTAAAACCAAAAGTGATGAAATTAACATGCATAAGAAAAGCATTTTTAAAATATTAATGGTATTGTAATATATTATGAATTTGCAATACCATTAAATATTTTTTTAATGAACTCAAATTATTAAATGATGAAAAATTTGACACGTTAATAAAGACATATGATCAACTTCAATTAATAATTATAGATGAAATTTTTTTAGTAGGTAAAAAATTGTTAACATTTATTGATCGTAGATTATGTGTAATTAAGCAATTTCATGATTAATTCATGTGTGGTCATGATGTTATAATGATAGGAGACCTTTACCAAGCTCCACCAATTCAAAATTCATGGATTTTCAAATTTAAAACCAATAGTTTAAACATCCTTGGAACAAACCTTTGGCATGAAAATATAAAATGTTATGAATTAAAATAAGTAATAAGACAAAATGATATAAATTTCATCAACATTTTGAATAGGTTTCAAACATCATTGCAAACATTTGAAAACATTAATTTTATAAATAAAAATTGTTTTAAAACACCACCTATGGACAACACATTACCATATTTGTTTTACACAAATGCTAAAACAACAACACATAACAATGATATATTTCATACAACACCTAGTTAAACGTTTAAATTCTTAACTTGAGATATCAATTCTAATACATGTCCTTTTCATTTCAAATTATCAACTATTCCAAGTCAAACAAACAATCTTCATCATGAATTATTGTTTAAGAAAACATGTTAGTAGAATTGTGTGCATGAAATTATGACACAATAGATGGTCTTGTAAATGAGGTATAGATGGAACATTCAAAGATTTCACACAATGTTTTTCAAAATCATTTATATATGGATACAATTTTATAATTTCAAAATTGGAAACACAATGAAAACCGAAAATTTGCACATTTATGAATAATTCCTTGTCATCAATAAAGAATGGACACCTATTGAAAAAAAAAAGGAAAAGAAATATAAATAGGTAACAACCCTTCCCATATTATCACAAAAAATCAATTGCCTATAGAACTAATAGGAACACGTACCATACATCATGCACAAGGTTTAACACTTGATCGTTTAACATTTGATCCAACATGTGGAACAAAACATGGTTTAACATATACAACATTATCTTGTATTTGCTCTAAAAAACATTTATATTCGTTTTCCCCATTACCTAACAAAAATTTCCAAGTAAATACGCTTGTTCAAAAAGTAATGCATCAACCTAAAACAATTGCACAATATGAATTAATGTTCATTCCTGTAAAATCTTATTGTGCAAAATTTGTAATCATAGAAATCCCTCAACATTCATTCTTTAACATTACATTTCCAAAACATTCTTGCAAAAAAAAAATTATTAACATTTCACATACTCTATTTAAATGAAACAAAAATACAAAATATTCACATAAACCAAGAAGCATACAATGTTATATCACAAAAATTTAACATTTTGTCATGGTATGACCAACATGGAACATGATGTTTTATGATAATACAATGTTTTATCACAAACAACTTCAACAACAAATTCAAGTCCCGAATTCATCATTACATCATTTAACAAAAATACACATGAAACTTTATATATAATCGTAGTTTATAAACCCCCAAAAATGAAAATAATATATTTTAATTCAATTTTGCAAACCATATTAAAAGACATGCCTAAAGATTATCCAACTATTTTAGTTTGAGATTTCAATATAGGCATGTAAAAAAAAACACCTAAATCAACAACATTTCAAAACCTTATGTACAAATGCAAATTGAAACTCATTTTTTCTGAAAGCACAACCATTAATAATACACAAATAGACCATATTTGGACTAATGCACCAACACAACAATGTCATTCAAAAGTAACACAAACATATTGGATAGACCATAAACTTGTATATTTCACATTTAAATTATCTTACTATATTCCCCAATTTATTTTATCAAAAACATATTACATATCAAATATATACCATCTATGTTTGTCAAACCAAATCCATCAATTGCCATTTAAATTGAAATTAAATTGTGAATAAACTTATAATTTCAAAATAATAATTGAATATTAAAATGTTGAACCAAAAAAATAATTAAAATACAATGTAATACAACAATTCAAACAAACAAACACAAATAACAACAACAAATTCACCTTTAAGTTTTTTACTAGGTAATTACTCACATACTTATTCAAAAAGAAAATTCAATGAAATAAAAAAACAACATAAATATACATACATGCATACTTACCTATCTACATATAAATCTATTTATATATTCCCAAGGATGAGTAATTGAAATTGGTATATGGGGAATTTTTTGGAATCCTTCGTATGGTTGTCCATGGACCATTCCAAAGATAATTTCACTACCTCATTTTCAACCCTAACTAACTACTTCATTTCTTTTTTTAATAACTACTTCCTTTTCATATTTACTTTTTTAATAACTATCTCCCACCTTTACTAATTACTACCTCGATTTTATAACTATTTCACTCTTTTTTCTTATCCACCAACATAGATAGGAAAAAACAAATTAACATGCGTCTTTTCATGTCCATAAAATGTATATTAATTTAAATTAAATTTAACATTGACATAAATAATGATGAATTATTGAAAACCATAAGAAAAAATATGGAAACCTTGTAAATAAGGTGGATGAACCTCGGATATGAGTTAAAATCGGGTTTCACCGTGGTAATTTATTCTATAGGAAGTAGGTCCTTCATACAAGTACTAGATAGGTAAGAAACTAGGTGACTACCTATTTGGTAAGTAGGTAGATGATTTTATAGATAGGGAAAGTCAGTTTTTACTTTTTACTACCTACCTTCTAACAACCCTCAAGACCTACTTACTAACAACCCACTTGCTTGTGTTCGGTCGCTCGAAGGTAGGTAGTAAAAGAAGCGACTGAGGTAACTATAGTGATAAGGGTGGGAAGTGGAACCCAACAGAAAACCGTTTCCTGACCTCTTGCCATCCATCCATCGTTCATGATGCACTGACGGGTGCAGGTAGTTCACTCTGGCAGAACTCTTGTCCTTTTCGAGCACCCAACGAGAACCCATGTCGTCCACCAGACCAGTACTGATCCGATATCGTTCGTCGAGTGTGAGATATCGTTCGTCCAGTAGGGTTTGGAGGAAGGGAGCGAGAGAAACGAATGAGAGAGAGAGAGAGAAGAAGAGGAGGAGGAAGAAGAAGAGCAGGAAGCAGAAGAAAAAGAAGAGACGGAGCAAGAGATTGAGGTGCAAGGAGAGTAGAATTGGTTGCAGAAGTAAAGTACTAATGATGCAATAAGTCTTCTAAGTAGCCGCACTCTTTGCCTGTCGGAACAACACGGGCAGGAGAGAGCAGGGAGGGGAAGGTGGGCAGTGTGCATTGGGAGAGGAATGGAAGACAATGATGTATTGATCGCGATGCAGGAGGAAGAGGGGGAGGAGGAGGGGGGGCGAGGGGATGGTTTCAAGTCGGTCTTGGCTAGGGCGGAGTACGGCATGGGAGGGCTGGATGTCGGCGTGGAGGAAGCGGGGATTGGAGCTGGAGGGCGGGGTGCATCATCGGTGGTCGCGGAGGAGAATCTGGCGTCCAGCATAACGCGGCAGAAGGTGGCGGCTGTCAAGCAGATCATTGAAAATCACTACAAATCGCACATGAAGAGCTTGCAGGAGCGCAAAGAGAGGTGAGGGAATCGTTTGGGAAACTTCTGATTGTTTTCTTTTTAAGATGTTGTTTTCCCTACCTCTGATTTGTTCTTTCATCTTTGCCACTGCTTCTATTGTATCGACGATGCCTTTGCGTGCGTGCGGTTGCCACACATCTTATCTTCTCCTTTCGTCTTCCCGCCCGTTATTCTTTTGGTTGTGCGTAGGTTACAGAGATGTCGTGGAAAGCTACATGGTTCTTTATGTCTCTCTGTTGGATTTGCGCTTATTGATGCTGGCGGATGAATTCCGGGATCTAGAAATTTAGGTTGTTGTTGAGTTTCTCTGATCGTTGGTTTCCTGGCTGGTTCACTTTGGTGCCCTGTCTGCGCCAAGTTCAGGATCCAATAATTGCAGATTTCTCTTGAATCACAAACCTTTACAACCAGTGAGTGTGCTGCCTTCAAAACGAAGTATATTTGGCATGTCTGTATGGTGGTGGTACTGACATTTTTTTTTCCCCCACATCTCTTGAACTTGCAAACGTTTGCAAGACTTGTCCATGTAGTGGAATGTGTTTCTAGGATGAATGCAAGGGCATTTTTTTTGCTTCTTACAATATTTGAACCCAGTAGACCACTGGGATTGTTGATATATTGCTCAGTATCACAATGCAGTGTATGTCTCTTGAGTGCTGACCTACATTATTACTGAGTCTTCCTTTTGACTCCGGAAACATGGAAAAAAAATTTAGGATGCATGTGTTCATATAATGGTTTGCCCCAAATTTTTGGGTGCTGATGAAGTCAGTGGGGAGTTGTGGTAGCACAACAGTTACCTCCAAATTTTCTTTTTGGATAATCTTTTATATACTTGTATTTAGCAATATCCCAAGTTGAAGGCTCAAGCATGGACACTTTGACAAATGTTCTCAGCCAGGATATGCAGGTAGTAACATGATTCAGATTCATGCATCATATGGACCCCAACTTTTCAGATTCAGATTTAGTTGCTGTTATTCAAATCACTCTTTAGTTGTTGGTCTTGTTTGTCTCCTCTATTTGCTGGTACGTTGCTAGTATCAGAACCACACGTGCAAGTTTCTCTGCATGTGGCTTGTTAGGTTGGAATCTCTATGACCTTCTTATTGGGTCAGCTCTCAACTCTATTCTGGTTGACTTAAAATTGTAAGTATGAAGCTTTCAGTATTTTCCAACCAGTGGTGTGCTCAGGGTGCAAGAGGCATCAACAACTACCTTTTGTGTAGGCCTCTCTATGCCCTCAGCTTAGATAGTTGCTTGTACAGGTACAAGGTACTTGATGAAATGAAGCTTACACTTACAAGCTTGTTCTCACTTGAATGAGGATGCTTTTTACATCTGTCTCTTCAGTGGTAGTGAACATTATGACTGAGTCTTCCAGTTGCTTCCAGAAATGCAACATATGCACAAAGCTTATGATGTAGATGCTTGTAATGGTTGGTCATAATTTTGGGTTGATTGTTATATGTTTATCTACACCCACCATCAAAGCTGGTGAAGGCAGTAGGAAGTCATGGCAGGTCATCACTGCTGTTCATGATGAAGTTGATGGTCTGGCACTTTGTGAGCAAAGTCATAAGGTTATGACCACACTGATTCTTGTTGTGTTACCTTGAAAGTGTTATTATGGAGTTGTTTCTAATTGTTATATATGTTCTACAATGGTGTTGGGAGTATGTGCAAGTGTGGACAATGGGTTTTGGTAAGAGTTGTTCGACCATTAGGGATCCAGATAAACATGGTCCTAATTGTCTGAAGCGTGGTAAATTTTTTCCAGTGGTTTTAGTGGACATTTATCCAAGTAGACAGTGGTGGTGTGTTTAAAGTGTATTTTCAGGGTGCAGGAGGCTCTAAACACTCCTCTATGTGGGCCACTGTATGCTTAGGTTTAGATGCTTGTGTATACAGGGATAAGCTAAATGAAATGTTTGTGCAGAAGTTAGGGCTCTGAACCTGATGGTGTTTGTGTGGAAGGCGGTGGACTCTGGAGCGGAAAATTGCAGATGGTGATGTGTCACCAGAGGATGAACAGAATCTGTTGAAGGAGTTGGAGCGTAAAGAGACAGAGTACATGCGATTGCAGCGGCACAAAATGGGTGTGGATGATTTTGAGCTTCTGACAATCATTGGTCGTGGTGCATTTGGAGAGGTGTACACAGTTGCCTCTTGCTGAATTAACCACTTGTGCAAGTTACTGCACATCTTTGCAGACGGAAAGCTTTATTTTCTGTCTTGAGATATATTCCTACCTGCACTACAGTGTTGACCAGGGCCTCATGATCACATTTTTCTGTTGACATTTGAGTGAAATACCCTAATGGACTGGCTTGAAACATGGTTCACATTGCAAAAGAAACAATGCAAGATGTGTAGTCTAGCTGTGGCTGTCAAAACACCTGACTGGTAAAAGAGGCAATGCAGGTAAGACTCTGCAGAGCAAAAGCAACCGGGGAAGTCTATGCAATGAAGAAGTTGAAAAAGTCTGAGATGTTGTCCAGAGGCCAGGTAGTGCATCCCTAACTCCATGACTTCTCCCTGTTGTGTACTACGGACATGATGTACAATTATGATGTCCTCTGCACATGTGTCCATGGTATGAGAGTGTGCCAGCAGCTTAAATGGTGGGGTGGAAATGGGATTATGCAGGTTGAGCATGTGAGGGCAGAAAGGAATCTACTTGCAGAGGTGGATAGTCACTGTATTGTTAAACTCTTCTACAGCTTCCAGGACTCTGAATATTTGTATCTGATCATGGAGTATCTGCCTGGGGGTGACATGATGACTCTGCTCATGCGCAAGGATACCCTTTCTGAGAATGAAGCACGGTTCTATGTTGCACAGTCTGTATTGGCTATTCAATCCATCCACAAGCACAACTACATTCATCGGTTTGCCCACTGCACTTGCTTCCTTGCCGCAATCATTGAGTCTGAAGGATCTTGGATAGAAGGGGAAATCTGGGCTATCTTCTTTCCGTCTGAATGGGGGGGCAAGGCTAAAATCAAATGGATCTCCCTCACAAGCTTGTTGCATCTTGAATGAGGATACTATTGACTTTTTTGATTTGCTATGTCCCTTGAGTGCTAGCTAACATCAGGACTAAGTCTTCCTTTCACTTCTGGAAATATGAAAGAAGCTGCGGATGCAGATTTTGTATAATGGTTTGCCTGAAATTTGGACAGATTATCATATACTTATCTACACCCACTGTCAGGATCTAATGAAGTCAGTGGGTAGTCATGGCTGCTTGTCACTGCTATTTGTGATGAAGGTGATAGTCTGACACTTTATGAGCAACTCTCATAAGGTTATGACTGAGCTCATTGTCATGGTAAACCCAAATTGTTGCTGTGAAGATTTCTCTGCAACTTCAGAGATATATCTTCTTTCTGTCTGTAACCTCTTCTGATCTGTTTCCTTGGTGGGCTGAACTGGCATGATGGAATGAACCAGAGACATCAAGCCAGACAACTTGTTATTGGATAAGCATGGACACATGAAGCTCTCAGATTTTGGACTGTGCAAGCCACTGGACTGCCGTGCTTTGTCAACACTACATGAAAATGATCCTTCTCCAGAGGATGAACTTCGGGGGTCCATGCCCATGGACATTGAGGGTGGCCGCTTGCAGTCACCCTCAGAAGGGGGCCATTGGCGTAGTCAGCAAGAGCAACTGCAGCACTGGCAGCGGAATCGTCGCATGCTGGTTTAAACTCTTTCTTTCTATGATGTTTTCTATGTTTAGTTTTGGAGCTGACTTACTTTGAATTATTGAAGGGCTTTAGTTGGGAGTTACTGCTAAATGGCTCATTTATTTAGGAGATGTGATGCATCAGCTTCAGTTAGGGTCTGAAAACTGAGGTAAAAAGTAGGAGGTGGAGATTGCAAATGCAAAGTGCTAGGGCAGTTATAAGTTCATTACCCTGGCACTTAGCATTTGCTTGGCGAGGGCAGTTGACTTGTGTCATGATCTGAGAAATCCAAGAAATGGCTGGGATGAATAATATGAGTTGCCTATGTGGTAACTACAAACAGACTCCACAATCTCTTGCTCACCTGGGAACTTGCTTTAATGTACTGAAGGGGGTTGATCTGGAGAAATGCTATATGGTTCATTCTCTTAAGGAGGCAGAAATAACTTATCTGCTGAAGTAGTCACAATGTGAAAAAATGAAGTAGGAAATTTGAGATTTGAAGTAGAAGCTAAGTAAAATGGCCCGGTGGTGATACAGTCAGGCATTATTAGTTTAATCAGAGAAAAGGCAGGGATTAGATAAAGCCTAAGTATTGTTGGGTGGAATGTTGCAGGCCTACTCAACTGTAGGCACACCTGATTACATTGCACCTGAAGTTCTCCTGAAGAAAGGATATGGCATGGAGTGTGATTGGTAACTTTCCTATTCTATGCTGTCATATCAAAACCTTCATTAGAAGCATTGTGGGGAACCCTGTCTGGATTGTGCTATTTGTGTCCATGTAGAGTGGTACATCAATGTTGGTCACAATGCTTGCGTAATGTCCTCTTGTGTTGTGGCTTACTATTCTCTCCTTACAGAAACATTTGGGTGTCAAATCAAGGTAGCTGCATTCAAATCCCTGGAATGGGTATGGATGTTGTGCAGGTGGTCTCTTGGAGCAATCATGTTTGAGATGCTGGTGGGTTACCCTCCATTCTATTCAGATGACCCAATGAGCACCTGTAGAAAGGTATGATCCAATACTTTTGGCCCAATTAATGTACTGGATGGTGCTCAGCCTGGTTACTGACTTGCCTTCATCTCAATATTTCTAGGTCATCGTGCCCTAAAATATATGGGAAACTCATATTATGTTACAGGTTGATGTGCTAACAGGTGCAGAAGTCTCAGGGTTCAGTAGTTGCTTTTGCCTTGAGTAACCCAGACTCATTAACTTTGACTTTGTCAAGAGTTGATAATGGTTATGGTGTGCTGCAGATAGTGAACTGGAGAACATATCTTAAGTTTCCAGCTGAAGCACGTTTGTCGCCTGAGGCTAAGAATCTCATTTGCAGGTTGCTGTGTGATGTTGAGCATCGCATGAGAGGTGCAGATGAAATTAAGGTCTGTCATGTTGCCTTGGTGAAATTCTTGCTAGAGCTGGAGGCTTTCTTGTGAGGAGAGCATTCTCTTGGGGCTGTTGTTGCTGAAAGTTATAAGACTGGTGGTACAGGGTTATTTTACCCATCTGATTCCTTTTCCTGTCCACACAATGCTGCAGGCCCACCCATGGTTTAAAGGAGTTCCATGGGATAGGCTATATGAGATGGATGCTGCTTTCAAGCCTGAGGTCAATGGGGAACTCGACACTCAAAACTTTGAGAAATTTGAAGAGGTGGATGCTTCAAAGTCTTAGTTTTGCTTGTGTGCACGAGATTATTGAGAAGAAATTGATGATGCTTTGTGGGTAAACATACAGGACAGAGGGATGGGTAGGGCAGATCCCATAATCCATCTTCTGTAGTTTTAGCTCTTGATGATTTGCTTAAAGTTCTCTATGTTGTTTCTCTTGTTCAGTCTTCTGTGATTTGTCTTCTTTTCTTTTTCCCTCTTGTCTTTTTGGATTCTTTGGTCATAGTATCTTTATCTTTTATGTTTTGTTGAACTAGCCAGCATGATGGCAAGTTTTCCCATGACAGCTGGTGTTTCAATGGAAACTCAGTACATCAGTTAGTGTATGACACTGACCTCCACCCTCTGCCAGGAGCTGATAAAGTTATGATTGCCATGCAATCACCACTGTACATGTCTTGCTGAAGGTTATGACGCTCTGTGAGCAACACTCATAAGGTTATGACCAGCGTCTTACCTTCTTGGTGTATTGTGGTGGAGTTTTCTCTGGAATCTCATATATATGTACAAACTGCTCCTCAGTCTTTCTCTGGTTTTTGGGTTCTTCCTTTCTTGTCCACTGATATGTTGTCAGATCTGAGTTCTCTTGAACTTCATCATTATTAGTGGGTCATCACTTGATTCTATTCAGTTGGACTTAAATCATAAGATGGAGAAGTTCTCAATACTTTTGAAGAGATGTATAAGGTTTTTGCCCTTGCATGAATATTTGGGTTCCAGCAAAAGCATAGTTGAAAGACACCTTATGTCCTGGTGGACTGTCCATTTGTTATTATTGAAGTTTTGGTTGAAGATCTTGCTCTTTTGATCCCAGGATCACACAGGCTCTTGACATACTTCTGATCTTATGTATGTAGGTGATAGTCATCTGGCAGAGTTCATTGTAAGCTAGGAGTAAAGATGAAGGTGTCTGATCTGTGAGCATTTTGATGGTCTTTGCAGGCTGGTTCTCAACCACAGCATTCTTCCAGATCAGGGCCGTGGCGGAAGGTTGGCTGACATTGTCTTTGAAATGCAGTTAGTGCACTAAATTAAGAGAATGCTATTTTGTTTGCCAGTGCTGCTAAGGGCACTAAAATGTGTCCCAGAGTGCTGAATGGGACCTGGATGTCTGTAGATGCTAACTTCAAAGGATGTCAACTTTGTGGGCTACACTTACAAAAACTTTGACATGGTCAAGGGGATGCATGCACCTGTTGGTATGATTCACCTTGACATCTCAACCCTTCTTCTGTATTTGATTCCTTTCTTAAAATTACCATGTAAAATCAGTTCTTCTGCAGGCAAAAAATCCACATGTAATTTCTATGCCAAGACCACATCCCTTCAAGAGCTCTGAAGTTGCATGCCTTGAGTTGTCAATTGTAATGTGGGGGAAGCCCATTGTTTTCATCTAGTATGCCTTTTGTGACTGTAAAGACTTCTGAGAACATGGTTGCTGTTGGCTAAAGGACTCCATATGCAGTTGCAGTTGCCATTTGAGGATTATGATGGAAAGTGAGGGATGGGATTTAAGGATCTACTTCTTCCATCGAACTGTTCTTCTTGTGTTGACCTGGCAGAGGGAAGAAGAGTTGTGTAGTGCTGATTTAAGCTTATGTTGGGATGAGCAGCGGAGCTCAAGAAGAAAACTCAGCCCAAGAGACCATCTATTGTCTCCTTGTTTGGTATGGTGTCATATTCCTCCTTATATTATGAAGACTTAGTGAGGACTAGCTTTTGTTGGGGCTGGGAATTGTCTTAGTTGGCCCATATCTTCCTAGTTATGGTCTTCACAGCCTATGCTAGTGCTATTTGAAAAACAGGAATATTACGGTGTACACTGATGATCTTGGTTGTTGCTGATTGTACTCAACTTCAAGAAGGAAGAACATGGGCATGGTGTACTCTTTTCACCAATTACAGCTGCTATTGTATGGTTTTGTTTACAGACACAGCAAATTTAGGTGTAGTAAACAATGGAGGGGAGGTGGGTGACACACACATGGATGTGTCAAGTGGCGAAGGCACCCAAACTGTCTCATCATCCTCTTGTACCAAACCGCCAAGCTCTCCCTATGTCAACAACAGTAGGTAACAAGAGTGTTTTGTTCCAGCTGGATGCCAGCAGGCAGATTCTCTAGAGCATGCACATTAGCAAAAAAGAAGTTGCAACCAGAGCTTGTACATTAGAGGGAACTGAATTCTGGTAAATAGATCTAGAAATACTGGTCATATGTTGAAGGTTTTTTCAGCATGATCTTGAAAACCAGTTGCGCCATTAGTTAAATGAGGCATGGGGTGAGTTTCACATCAAAGACATGATCCCGACTCCACCAGTCTGTGGCATGGTGATGTGTTTATTAGTGCTATGAATAAGAATAACATAGCATCCAAGCTATAGGAAGAACTACTTGGGTTAAGACTAGGTGATACTTCAGTAGTTAGATGTATTCTACTGGTGTCCATTAATGCAGATGGCACTGGCAAACATTGAGTTCTTGTGGTGTGACAGGTGATTGCTGGCTAAAATTGGCACTTCCAATCCATTGTGTGAATTAGCTTAGTAGTAGTCCTCCTAAGCAAAGAGTTGTGATGCCCTCTTGGTGTGTTCCTGTGACAAATCTAGATGGCATGTCTTTTTGCCTAAAGTGGAGATTTGTCTGTTCTATCTTCCTAATTTTATGGACAATTGAAATGGAGGTGTTTATTGTCTTCTCTGTGGCAGTGAAGAACAAATATAACCCACCAATTTTTTCATGTCGCTTCTGACATTTTTGTTCAGTTGTGAAGAATTGTTAGATTTGTGCCTACTTGAAATGGGCAGCCGTCAAGTTATCAGCCACCGTTAGAGTTTTGAGTATGGATCATGGTAACATCTTGACCTAATGTGATGAACAGGTGGAGCAGCTTGCTATAAAGATGGTGCACCATGTACATTGTGTTTGGCATGACAGATGGTAGGAGTCTGATGCAGTTTGAAACTTGTGTGCTTGAGCCCCATTTTTGCTACCTTATGGATATTGGTGTTGACTAAAGTCTCTATGGCACCTTATCTGCAGTGCAGGAGGTTCTAGTGAAATTAGGTACTTTGACATCTTTTGTTGCCCTTGTTGTGAAGCTTGAAAAGCAGACACTGATCTCCGTTAAGAAATGGATTGCAACCTATGTCATTCATCACAGTTGGAACATGGATTCTAGTGAAATGAAGAGTGGATGCTCCTAAGAAATGGAGTGCATCTGTGCAATAGACCACAAATGGAAACATTAGTGAATTGAAGAGCTTCTGCATATGGAGCACCTTTAGATTATGTCCAAACTGACTCAGCTCCCAACTTCCATATTAAGCACTCAGAGGAAAAAGCAAAGAGATGCTGTAGAAACAGCAACAATCCTTGCTTAAGAGCAACTCCACCGGTGTTCAACACTTAACCCTGTAAATTAAAATTTGATGAAGAGAAGTCAAAACATGCTGGTTCCGCTCAGAAAAAGCATGTTCAGCTCAGAAAAATGGTTTTGCCCCAGTACTTTTGCACAGTTTCCTGACGCTGGTAAAATGCACAGCTAAGCCTAACACCCACCACAGAAGAGTGCAATGAATATGACTGTACTGCTGGCGCTTGTTTCTGATTGACCAATCAGAGTGATTTGTCCAAGTGATTTCCTATTAATAGTCTCCCACCTGTTTGCTGTCCCAGTTTGAGTTTTGTAGGTAGGGTTAGGAGAAAGTAAACAAGTAGGCCGTGAGAAACATTTTTGCAGCATCACATACTGAGCATGACTGAAGATGCCCTGACAAAAAAAGAACAGAAAAAATGAAAAAGAAGCAACAACTGTCCATAACCAGCAATGCTATGCAGCAAACCTGCAAATCTGATTTCCAAATCTGATTTCCCAAATCACTACTTCATGCAGGTGACACCGCCCCATCTCTCACCACAGTTTTTTGAAGCTCCAGATAACCAGCGACAAGTCATTATGCTAAGGACTTTCAATGCGATTACTGCCAGTTTTAATGTTACTTTCTTCTTCAAGTGGATGATCTGAAAATTGAGAACATACTTTTAAACACACCACCAGTGGACAGTAAGTGATGTTCCTATTCCATACCCATGTGTACTAATTCACTTGTCTCTGCACGTACCTTTCCTGACTATTAGGTAATCTGCCCAGAGGTTGAACAGGTTTGCCTGTACAGTAACCTTCCAATCTGGCGGTCCGCACTAACTAGAGTGAGGACAGTCATTTGCCAAGAATGCACTGGGAAGTGAACTGAGGATGCTAAGGGGGTTAAAAAGAAGCTGAAAAGTACTCATTGGCTCTTCCTTTCCCTTTGGATAAGGGTTGTTCTATGCAATGTCACTAACTCTGGGTGGACATATAAGACAATATTTTGTCACCTCTCTCACAAAGCTGTTTGGTCCTAGCTTTTGAAAACAACTTCATTTCACACATTTGAGTAGGCTGTCTTGTATGTATAACCACTTTTTAGTCTCTATCACAGCAATATTTCCAAGCAGTGAGACAAGAGTAAGGAGACTAGGGTTTTCTCCTAAGGTTGGGGGTAACTTAGGATACCCCTTTTGAATCTATCCAGGTCCTGCAAAAAGTGGGGTGAGAATTAAAGCCTGGGTAACCACATTTAGCAAGTGCCAATAGTGAATCCATGTCAGCAATGAGAATATTCTTGGCTGACAAAATGGCAATATTCAAGCCTCTGTATTTCCAGATAGAATCTGCCAGTTCACATGGATGTTGGCATCTGACCTTAAAAAAATTAAGATGCATGGGCACCCAAGGGAAAAGGGTATAAGCAATCTCAAAGGCATCCCACAACCTTGAGGTTTGGGTCCCTCTTCTTGGGCATTAAGCTGGGGTTGGAGGTTGCATGATGCCTGCTTTGTAGAGAATTCCTCGAACGGTATCTGTTGGTTGTGCTCCTACAGAGAGCCAATACCTGCCAAAGCACACTGTATTCTGTGACAGTTGAAACTTCCAAAATCATCCTCTTTGGGAAAAGTAGAAACAAGACATATATATGCAGATGAAGTGACCAAAAAACAAAGATAGAATCTGACAAAGACAAAATAAAAGTTTGGAACAAACACATGAATAAAGGAAAATAAAGACATGAGGAAATAAGAACACTTGAAAGAAACACATAAAATAATTAGCATCCAGCTTAAGGTTTAGGGCTAGAAGAAAATGAAAGACGAGAGACAGAGGAATTCAGGGAAAACCATGGACATGGAAGGAAACGACAAAGTTGACTAGTGTCCAAGACTAAAAAGAGATAGACTCAAAAAAGAGATTAGAGGGAAAGAGAAAGAACTCAAGGGTTCATGGCAAAGGAAAGACATACTTGACCCTATCAGCCTTGATGCCAATTTGCTTCTTGCCATCAATACCTGGCAAGTATTCAAATCATCATGCCATTCCCACTTTAATATCAGTCCACAAAATACTTGTCTCATCTGGGAAAGCACAGGTGCAACACAAGCTCAAAAACCAACCAACAATTTTGACAAAGAGCCACCTAAGTGGCAAGACCAAACAAAATCAAAAATCAAATTCCACATCAGACAGAGTCAGCAGAGAATGCATCCTTTGTGAGCTCTTTGCCCAACAACTTCATGGTCATTTCCAAGCCCTAAAGCCTAAATTCAGAATTCTTCTCAGCACAAGTTCTTCATCAAACAGGGTCCATGACATATTTTAACTACCACAAAAGGTGCTGGAAAAAACATTATACTACAATTCCCACATCCAATTTTGTGGTCAGGAAAAAATAAAATAAAATCAATCTCTTCACAGGAGTCAACAAGAGGCTTGTCGGGGAGAAAAATTCACACCGGCAATGGGATTGTAGAAGCCAATGAGCTCAATGTGCCTGCCATCACGGCGCGCACGGCTGTGAGCAACAAAGATTCGGTAGAAAGGCAACTTCTTGCGGCCAAACCGCACAAGCCTGATCCTCACTGGCCCTTTTACTCCTCCCACCGATCCAACAAAAACATCCTGCAATAGGTGAGGAGTGAGGACCTCAGCATGTAAATAAATGTAGCCACCCAATGGATAGATGCCAATCCATAATGCACCACTGCAACACAATAAAAACAGAAATCCACCCAAATACGAGGACCAGGATTCTTCTTGTGCATCTCCAATGCACTTCAACAATGTGTATCTGAACACATCTGTTGCTGTGAACTGAATATTGTACACTGATGCCAATCCATATGCACCAGTGCAACACAATAAAAACAGAAATCCTCCCAAATACGGGGACCAGGATTCTTCTTGTGCATCTCCAAATGCACTTCAACAATGTGTACATTTATCAACACAACTGTTGGTGCTATGTGAAAATTGCATCTCGATGCCAATCCACATGAACCACTGTAACACAATAAAAACGGAAATCCCCCAAATACGAGGCCAAGAATTCTTTCTTCCTGTGCATCTCCAATGCACTTCAACAATGTGTGCATCTATGAAAACGTCTATTGCTGTGACCTGAAAATGGCACCTCGATGCCAATCCACATGCACCACTGAGGCACAATAAAAACGGAAATCCCCCCAAATACGAGGCCCAGGATTCTTCTCGTGCATCTCCAAATGTACTTCAACAATGTGTGCATCTATGAAAAAAATCTGTTGCCGTGACGTCACAATTGCACC